>OHEC01000005.1_pt1 | contig 233048 bp, 199 predicted proteins | sample 1567141 | NCBI WGS metagenome assembly OHEC01 (sample SAMEA3879567, study PRJEB24766) | human gut metagenome | biome: human-associated habitat; feature: feces | place: USA | collected 1985/1987 | reverse complement strand
TATAACGCAAAATGTACCCTCCTTACTGGGTGTCCAGTAAAGAGGGTACATTTCAGTAAGAAGGCAGCCTCTTTTTTTAGTCCTTGAAGGGGCCTTTAACCTTGCAGAGGACTCCTTTGTCCGTAATCACCTCGACGCGGGCCGTGGCTTTTTTGCCAATCTTGTCATAAAGGCGGCCAGCACTGTAGCTTTCGCCAAGAACGGTCTTGGGACTGTTGGCGACATAACCCACTTTGCCAAGGCCTTCCCGATAGACGGCAATGGCCTCGCGGTCCCATTCGTTTTTGGGTTCTTTTTTAAGGATAAGCGCATCGTGCCGGCGAAAGAAGTCCAATCCGCAGCAAAAGTCCGTTCCTGTAATCGTAACATAGATAGTTTTCATATTCTCCCCTCCTCTAGCATCATCATAACACAAATACTGTCCATTATAGGGGACTTTGAGGAGGAATTTAAGGACGTTGCTCAATCCTCCTTATCAAGGATTCGGAGAGCTTCATAAAGAAGGTTCCCAGCAGCGCGCACATCCTTTGCGTCCGTCCATTCCTTTCCATTATGACTGATGCCATCGCGGCTCGGGACAAAGATCATCCCCACTGGAACGCGGCGGGCCAGGGCGTGAGCGTCGTGGCTGGCACCGCTGGGCATGACAAAGTAAGGCAGATGAAGGCGGTCCGCGGCATTTTGAAAAACTTCCTGAAGTCCCTTGTCACAGTAGGTGCCGGGCTTTTCTTCCCGCGTTTCAAAGGAAAAGGTGACATCCGGGATTGTTTCGGCGTAGGTCTTGATGTCTGCAATGAGGGCATCTGTCAGGGTCCGATCCAAGTGGCGCATTTCGAACGTTGCTTCCACACGGTTTGGTACAACATTGGCTGAATTGGGCAAGCACTTGATGGTCCCTGCCGTAAAGACGAGATGATCGTCCAGTTCACGGCACCTCAGATCCCCGTAAACAATCAGTTTTGCCATGCCCACCATGGCGTCATGGCGCCGCTTCATCAGCGTCGTACCACTGTGATTAGCCATGCCGTGGCAGATGACGCGATACCGAAAGACGCCGGCAATGCCCGTAACAATACCCACAGGAAGCTTTCGGGCAGCAAGCTCAGGCCCCTGCTCGATATGGGCCTCGAGATAGCATTTGACGCCAGCAAAATCGCGCCGCGCCGCAGCCATCTCTTCCCCAGTTTTGCCAAAGGAATGCAGTGCATCTTTCATATGGGGCGCTTCGGAATCAAACCAGCCTGTGAGGACGCGGCTTCCAAAAAGCGCTCCCAAGGGGTTGAACTCCTCGCCGTTAAAGGCATAAATCTCCATTGGATGACGGAAAATCACGCCCTCTTTTTGAGCACGGCTAAGCGCTGCAAGAGCCGCTGCGACACCCATGGCGCCGTCATAGAGACCGCCGGAAGGCACAGTGTCAAGATGGGATCCCAGGATAATCGCCGGAAGACCGGGAACGGAGCCTAGAAGAACACCGTGCTCATTTCCAGCGGCATCTCGGTCCGTCTTCATGGAAAGGGCCTTCATCTCGCTCCGGACAAGGTCTGCCGCACGCTCCCATTCAGGGCTAAAAATACGCCGTGTATAGGAGCCATCAGGATTTTTCCCGAACTGGCCAATTTTACGTAAATAACCCATCGTATCCATGGTATCCCTCCTTTTGGATTCAGTTTCATCATAGCAAACGGGGACCGGATTGAAAAACTCGGTGTAAAAAATCACTCCGACACAGTGATGCTATGCTACTGTGAATGCGAAAACCATTGTGATCTGATTATACCCCGTATTTGTAAAAAATCCCCCATGGCAGGGGACAAACGTCCATCGCCACGAGGGATCCCAATCAAGCGAGAAGTTTTTCGAGACGACCTGCAATGGCGTTCAGGAATTCCTCGCTGTTTACTTTTACTTTTTCCGGAAGGCTCGACATGCTGTAAAGATCACCTGTCATGGTGCCACTTTCAATGGTATCGATAGTGGCTTTTTCAAGGGCGTCGGCGTACGTTTGGAGCTCAGGGAGACCATCGAGCTCACCGCGTTTTCTAAGAGCGCCGGACCAAGCAAAGATAGTTGCCACAGGATTCGTGGAAGTTTTCTCGCCCTTGAGATATTTATAGTAATGACGCTGCACCGTCCCGTGAGCAGCTTCATACTCATAGTTTCCATCAGGAGAAACAAGAACGGAAGTCATCATGGCAAGGGAACCAAAGGCGGTTGCCATCATGTCGCTCATGACGTCGCCATCGTAGTTCTTGCAGGCCCAGACCATTCCACCGCGGGAACGGATGATACGGGCGACAACATCGTCGATGAGAGTATAGAAATATTCAATCCCGCACGCTTCATACCGCGTTTTATATTCCTTGTCATAAATTTCCTGGAAAATGTCCTTGAAGCGATGATCATAGATTTTAGAGACCGTGTCCTTCGTGGCAAACCAGAGGTCTTCCTTGACAGATAGCGCATAGTCAAAACAGGCATGAGCGTAGCTGCGAATGGATTCATCCGTATTGAAGATGCCCTGCGTGATGCCTTCTCCTTTAAATTCATGAATGGTGCGGCGCGTCTGTCTACCTTGCGCATCCGTCACGACAAGCTCCGCTTTGCCGCCAGCAGGAATACGCAGTTCCGTATTCTTATAGATGTCACCAAAAGCATGACGCGCTATGGTGATGGGCTTTTCCCAGTTACGGACGAGCGGGGCAATCCCCTTGACCATAATGGGTTTACGGAATACGGTTCCATCCAAGATGGCACGGATCGTTCCGTTCGGGCTGGGCCACATTTTCTTAAGGTCATATTCCTTTACACGGGCCGCATTTGCCGTAATGGTGGCGCATTTGACAGCGACTCCGTATTTTTTTGTGGCAAGCGCCGACTCAATGGTGACCTCGTCATCCGTATCATCACGGTGTTTCATCCCCAGATCATAGTATTCACTCTTGAGGTCGATATAGGGAAGAATCAGGATATCTTTGATCATCTTCCAGAGGATGCGGGTCATTTCATCGCCATCCATTTCAACAAGGGGCGTTTTCATCTGAATTTTTGGGGTCATAGGGTCCACTTCCTTTTTCAAGATTTCGGTTCTTTCATCATACCCATATTGTAGCATGGTTCGCCACGTTCTCCCATGGCAGAAAAAAGCCCTATCAGAAAAACTGATGGGATAAGTAAACAGGAAAAGACCGTAGCAGCTTTGGTAAAACAAGAAAAAAGACACTTCTTAAAATGAATAAAGAGTGAATTTTATCCCTTAATAAGAAATTTCCAGCAAAAAGGAAAGAAAGGCGATTTCCCATCCATCGAAAAATACTATAGAAACGGGAAGTCATCCCGCAATCCTTCAAAAAAAGAGAAACGTCCTCCTTTTTTTGTTACGAGGCTGAAAGTTTTACAACAAAAAAAATCGTATCGGGCATTTGCTCGATACGATTCATCCTTTGATTTGGTGCGGTTGGTGGGACTTGAACCCACACGAGATTGCTCTCACCAGCCCCTCAAGCTGACGCGTCTGCCGTTCCGCCACAACCGCGTGCACCAGATAAAATTGGTGCGGCCAAGAGGAATTGAACCTCCACGGGGTTGCCCCCACTAGCTCCTGAAGCTAGCGCGTCTGCCTGTTCCGCCATGGCCGCGTTGTCATCAACAACAATGCTATTCTAGCAGAAATCAAAAAGAGAGTCAAGAAGTTTTTTAGGAAATTTCATCAAGCTGCAGTTCGCCCTTTTTCCCATCATCAGTTGCTCACGGTGTGGTAGAGTTCGGCATAACGCTGACGGTCATAAAGGACCTTTCGCACATATTCCCGCGTATCGGAAAAAGGAATGGCGGAAATATCACTGAAGCCAAATCCCCACCCGTTTTCAGCCATCCATTCCTTGACCGTGCCGCGACCTGCATTATAAGCGGCAAGCATGAGGATCTCATTGCCTTGGAACTCTGATTCCAGTTCACTGAGGTACCAACACCCAAATTTGATATTCAGTTCAGGCAGCATCAGCATCTTGGCCTTGAAATTAGGAAAATCCGTACTCTTGGCAATCCAGCTTCCCGTCTCTGGCATAATCTGCATGAGGCCCAAGGCCCCTGTTTTTGATTCCGCATCTGGATTGAAACCGCTTTCATTTTTGATCACGGCAACGGCAAGAAAGGGATCTACGCGGTACTGCGCACTATATTGATGAATTTCCTTTCCATAAGGCCACTGATAGACCGCACGGCGCTGGAAAAAATCCGTGCGCCATATAAGAAACCCCGCCACAGCCACTAGGATAAGGGCCAAAAGGCCATGGAAGTGTCTTGAAGATTGCTTCTTTTGTTCTTTTTTCTTCAATGAAATCCCTCTCTATGGATCATGGTGCTGCCCTAGCAGACACCCACTTGACAGCTGCATCACGATTAACTTCAGGCGTGCTTTTTGAAGCGGTCCCCCGTAGAGGATGGTCACGACAAAAAGCCTGCTTATTCATTGTAACAAATTGGAAGAGGGTATGACAACTCTCCTTATTTACGGAAGACCAAAGCAAAAAAGCCTTTTGACACGGAAAGATGCCCAAAGTTCCCTTTTAGATACAGAGGAAAAAAGTAAAGTTCATGAAAATTTTTCATTTTCCATAGTGCTGGCTCTTTCCAGCGCCTTCATAAGGGCCTGGTCAACTTGCTCATAAAGGGCTTCCAGCGTTTGACTATTATCAATGATGACATCGGCCATTTTGCGTTTTTCAACAAGGGGCATCTGACGCCTGATGCGCATGAGAACTTCTTTCCGCGTGATTCCAGAGCGTTTCATGGCGCGGCGGACCTGTTCTTCTTCAGGAATAAAAACAAGCCAAACTTCATCACATACGCTTTCCCAGTGTCCTTCAAGAAGGAGGGGGGCGTCAATGACCACGAGGCTGTCGTCCTTATGAAGGCGTAAAAACGCATCCCTTTCTTCTTTGATTGCGCCATGGACGATTGCATTAAGATCCTGTGTGGCCTCTTTTGACGAAAAAGCCAGCGCCGCCAAACGGGTTCGGTCCAAGCGCCCATCTGCCATCAGGATTTTCTCTCCAAACCGCTTGGCAAGCCTTGCTAAACAAGGCGATCCCTTTTCTTCTACATGCCAGCCCGAGCGATCAGCATCGAAAACGGGGATGCCCTTTTGGGCCAAATAAGCGCTCACCGTACTTTTTCCGGACGCAATACCGCCGGTCAGTCCAATGATCATATGAACCTCCTATTTCTGGCAGTGGGCACAGTACACGGTGCCTCGTCCCGCCACTTTCGTTTTCGTGAGCGTTTTCCCACACAATGGACAGGGCTTCCCACCGCGATGATACACCTTGAGGTACCGGAAGTTATCCCCCATTTTTCCGTCTGCATCCTGGTAATTGCGGAACGTTGTTCCATGATGGCGCAAGGCACTTTGAATGACTTCCTTGATGGCAATGGCAAGTCGCTCCCATTCCTTTTTGGTCATTCGGCTAACCCTTTTCGTAGGCCGGATGCCAGCCGCAAAAAGGGATTCATCGGCATAAATATTGCCAAGTCCCGCGATGATGGACTGATCAAGGATAAAGGGTTTAACTTGGGTTTTCTTATGACGCGCCCTTTCTTTAAGATAGGTGCCGGTCATTGCGTCATCAAGCGGTTCCGGTCCCAGCGCTTCAAAGCCCTTATCAAGGGGCTCCCCTTCTTGATAAAGGGCCGCTGTACCAAAAGTCCGGATATCTGTCATCCACAAATCATAAGCTCCGGAAAGAATCAGGCCCCAGCGCGCAAATGGCGGCAGGGACTCCCCTTTTTTTACAGCGAGGAAGGCACCGGTCATCCGCAGATGCACCATAAGCCTTTCACCGCCTTTGAGCATGAGGGACAAATATTTTCCTCGGCGGAGGACAGCCGTCACGACAGCGTCCCTAAGGCCCTTCCTGAACCCTTCAGGCGAAGGGTGGACAATCATGCGGGGCAATAAGATTCTCACGTCTTCAATTTTCTGTTCCAATACGTACGGCTCCAGGGAGATCCGTACCTGTTCGACTTCTGGAAGTTCCGGCATCATTTCTCCTTTACCTTGAGAGAAAAGGCGCGGGTTCCCCCACACCTTCCCTCTTATTTTGCGTCAGCCCAGGTCTTACCGAAGGCAATATCAGCCACAAGGGGCACCTTCAGGGTGACAGCGCGCTCCATAGCGTTTTTCACGATGGCACTGACTTTATCTTTTTCTTCTTCCACCACTTCAAGGACCAGTTCGTCATGGACCTGGAGAAGGACGCGGCTTTTTACGCCGGCTTCCTTGAGTTCTTTAGCCACATGGAGCATGGCAATCTTGATGATATCCGCTGCCGTCCCTTGGATAGGTGTATTGATGGCCGTCCGTTCCGCAAAACTGCGGCGGTTGAAGTTCTTTGCATGGATGTCCGGCAAATAACGGCGCCGGCCAAAAAGGGTCTCGACATATCCCATTTCACGGGCTTTCTTCTTTTCCCCTTCCATGTATTCCTTAACGCCCGTATAGCGGGCAAAGTAGCTGTCAATATACTGAGCGGCTTCGCTTCTGGGCACACCAAGCTGCCGGCCAAGGCCGAAATCGCTGATGCCATAGATGATGCCAAAATTTACGGTCTTTGCTTTGCTGCGCATGAAAGGCGTTACGTCCTCAATGGGCACGCCAAAGATTTCCGAGGCCGTCCTGCTATGGATATCCTGGCCATGACGGAAGGCGTCAATGAGGCGTTCATCGCCGGCAATGCTTGCCATGACGCGCAGTTCAACCTGGGAATAATCACAGCTCATGAGGAGGTCATACCCTTTGCCGGGTACAAACATCCGGCGCATTTGCTTGCCTACTTCCGTCCGGGTAGGGATGTTCTGCAGATTTGGATCCGTACTGGAAAGCCGTCCGGTCACGGTCGCCATCTGATTGAAATGGGTATGGATGCGGCCCGTATTGGGATTGATGAGGGGATGGAGCGCCACTAAGTACGTGGATAAAAGCTTTGACAGCGTACGGTACTCCATGATGGTCTCGATGATGGGATGTTCTCCCTGCAGCTGTTCCAGGACGCTCACATCCGTGGAATAGCCTGATTTTGTCTTTTTGATGATGGGAAGGCCCAATTTTTCAAAAAGGATAACGCCCAGCTGTTTGGGTGAATTGACATTGAAGTCCTCACCAGCCTCTTCCTTCGCCTTTTGCTCAAGGTCAGCCACCTGTTTTGTCATGCTCTTTGTCACTTCATCAAGCATGCCCTTATCCAGGGTGATACCATTTACTTCCATATTAGCAAGAACCTTCGTAAGGGGAAGCTCAATGTCCCGATAAAGTTCCGTAAGACCGCGTTCAGCCATGAGGCCTTCAAGTACGGGCATAAGGGCTTCCACATCTTGGGCCGTACCGCCGCAGCTGGCAGGAAGATACGTTTCAGCAAGGCTCTTTACGTCATAATGGGTTTCACCCGGCTCATAAAGATAGGCCGCTAGAGACGGATCTCCGATAACGCCTTGCAGGCTAACACCCTTTCCCTGCATGAATTTATACAGTTCTTTTGGGTTTGGGACGATCTTTTTGATCGCGCCATCGCACAAAAGGGCGAGCATATTTGCATCATTCAAAAGGGCCTTATCCCAAACATAGACCTTGTGATCATGGGCACCGGAAAGACTGGTAAGGGTAAGGTGCGGCAAGAGGCCTTCTGTTTCATACATAAGGGACAGGGGCGCACTGCCTTCTTTTACACGCGTCAAAAAGGCTGTGGCAGCTTCTAACGAAGCAAGCGGGACTGTTTCATAGGCATCTTCGGCAATGACCTCGCCAAACATGCTCATTTCACCGCCATCCTGAGCTTTACTCACTCCATCGGCAAGTCCGAGGACCGGGGAAAACCGGTTCCACATATTCTTGAATTGGAGGTCATCCATGAGGACACGGCTTTTTTCTGTAAGGCCCGTCAGTCGATACGACGCAGGATCCGTATCCATGGGAACAGTGAGGCAAATAGTGGCAAGTTCCTTGGAAAGGAGAGCTTGATTCCTAAAGGTGATGAGCTTTTCCTTTAGGCTCTTGCCCTTGACCTCTTCGGCATGATCCAAAACGGCTTCCACGGACTGGTACTCCTTGATGAGCTTGAGGGCCGTCTTGGGGCCGACACCAGGCACACCGGGGATATTGTCGCTCGTGTCGCCCATAAGGCCCTTAAGATCGATGATCTGGCGGGGGCTAAGGCCTTCGTATTCTTTCTGGAAGGCCGCTTCGTCGTAATTACCAATTTGGGTGATGCCTTTTTTAGTGAAGTAGACATGGACATTTTCCTTGATGAGCTGGAATTCATCACGGTCGCCCGTTACAATGATGACCTTCATTTCTTTTGGAGCTGTTGCGGAAAGGGTCCCAATCAGATCGTCTGCTTCGTAATTATCCATTTCCAGGGTCGGAATGCCCATGCTCGTTAAGAGCTCAATGGCAAGAGGAAACTGTTCCTTAAGTTCCGGCGGGGTTGCCTTGCGCTGCCCCTTGTAATCGGCAAATTTTTCCGTCCGGAAGCTATGCCGCGATTTATCAAAGGCAACGGCCATATAGCTTGGCTTCACTTCTTCAAGAAGTTTTAGGAGCATATTGCATAATCCATAGACAGCACCTGTATTGACGCCTTTTTTATTGGTAAAGGAAGGCAGGGCAAAGAACGCGCGATGGATCAAGCTGCTGCCATCGATGATAAGGAAGGTCTCGTTCATGAAAATCTCCTTTCAGGATTGAAAAGATGGAAAAAGTCGCTTTTTCCCACCCGTAACTGGATCCCTGTCATTATACCATATTGGACGAAGCGTGAAAAAAGGGTTTATCCCACTAAAAATTGTCCTTTTAGCGACGACGAAACTCCGTATTTAGATACGTTTTTTTCTTTATTTTACATTATAGGTAGATTGCTATATTTTCAATTGACTATTGTAATGATGAGGAATAAAATAGAGTCATTCATAACATACCAATGGATTGTATACAAAGTGCAATCACCGTTACCATGTATTCGAGAGGGGTTTGAAAAATTATGAAGTACCAATTAGCAAGCCGCATGGCCGGCATGAAAGCATCGGCCGTCCGTGAGATCCTGAAAGTAACCCAGCGCCCGGAAGTCATCTCCTTTGCCGGCGGTCTGCCCGCACCGGAACTTTTCCCTGTCGATGAAATCAGTAAGGTTGCCCAGGAAGTCTGCGCCGAAGAAGGCCGCAAAGTTCTCCAGTACGCAACGACCGAAGGCCGACCCACCCTGCGACAAAAGATTGCTGACCGCATGAACAAAATCTACAACTCCGATCTCAAGATGGAAAACATCTTGATTACAACGGGTTCCCAACAGAACCTCGATATGGCCGGCAAGATTTTCCTGAACCCCGGCGACGTGGTCCTCATGGAGGCTCCGACCTACCTTGCTGCCATCAACGCTTTCAAGGCGTACGAATGCACGTTCAAGGAAGTCCCGACCGATGATAAGGGCATGATTCCGGAAGCCCTCGAAAAAATCCTTGAAACGACGGAAAATGTCAAGCTTGTTTATGTCATTACCGACTTCCAAAACCCGACAGGCATCTGCTGGCCTATGGAACGCCGTAAAGCCTTTATGGAAATCATGGCAAAGTATGATATCCCCGTTCTGGAAGATAACCCCTATGGGGAACTGCGCTATGAAGGGACAACAAATCCCTCGCTCCTTAGCATGGATCAGCGCGGTCAGGTCATGGGCATGGGCACCTTCTCCAAGACATTCTGCCCAGGCCTGCGTATCGGCTGGCTGGCCTGCTCCCCGGATATCATGCCTCAGTTCGTCAAGGTCAAGCAAAGTGCGGACCTTCATTCGTCCGCTTTTGATCAGGCCATCATTGACCGCTATATGGACGAATTCAGCCTTGATGAACATGTAAAAGAAATCAACGCCCTTTATGGCCATCGCCGCGACCTCATCATCCAGTGCATGGAAAAGGAATTTACTGACGGCACGACCTGGACCCATCCTGAAGGCGGGCTCTTCCTGTGGCTCACCTTCCCCGAAGGTGTCTCGGCCCGCAAGGTCTTCGATAAATGCATTGAAAAAAATGTAGCTGGCGTCCTCGGGGAATTCTTCTACCCGACAACAAAGAGCGACCGTCATATGCGCATCAACTACTCCAATATGCCTGATGACCGCATCAAAGAAGGCATCCGCCGCATGGGTGAAGCCCTGCGCGAAGTGGCAGCTGGAAAGTAAGGAAAAGAAAGAAATCCCCTAGAAAACGAATTGTTTTCTAGGGGATTTTTTGTAGGCTAATGCGGAAAGCATATAGATACGGGGCCTTCTTTGGCTGAGGCGAGCCAACTTCAACATTCATCATGCCCTTGGCTAAGACGCTGCCAGTGGCAGCCTGACTGAGGCCGCCTGCGGCGGCTGGCTCATAAGACCGACCCCAAACCACCTTCTTTATTTTTACTTGAAGCAAAAAATCGCTCCGATTCGATGTAATTACGTGCCCCATTACAGAAAACAGAGCTATTTGATGGTAATGGGGCATGCCCCGTCGTAACAAGTTACGTAACACAAATTCAGCTTAAATTCGCCCGAAAAAATGCAGTCGTCGGTCGAACCGCTCCTAGGATTTTTTTCTGATTGCAACGGAAAACGATTTCGTCTACGGTCCATATCGGTCCATCTGCGTTGTTAAACGCGGAACAAGTGACTGCTAAATTTGTAATGGACGTCTGCCATATTTACTCAAATACAGATCCGGAACTTTGGAAGCCGCCCGGTCCTATAAAAAGCGGCTGCAGAAGTAAAGGAACCGTTTTCGTGTAAGAAGGTGTCGCTTACAAAATTCATTAGCACTACTATTTTGTGGAAATTTCAGCAAATTTATTATGATCAGAATTTCCCGGGTTTGGAGGTAGATGAGGAACGACAGTGACGTCCCTATACGAACGGTAGTGAGGCATATTCGCCCGGAGTTTCAAAGGACGCTTTTGAAACGAAGCGGAAGTCCGAGAAACATGTTTGAGGGTGAATGTAATTCGGCCCCCACCCTTCGAAGAAGGGACGGTTTGGGGCCAGCCTTAGCATCACAGCATCAAAACAAAAACTCGGAGTCATTTATACTCCGAGTTAAATCTTTATCATTCCCATCCCCCACATCACCCCCATGATCACGGGCTGATGCAGCAGGTAGATCCATAGGGACTTTCTGCCTAATGTGCGCAGAAAAGGGACGTCTTTTTTTAGGAGGTCAGGTACAGAGCCTTTTTTGAGCCACAGGGCACCCAGAGCCGCAGCAAACCCAAAAAGGCCCCACCATGGAATCAAAGGAAAATAATCCGCTGAATAAAAGTCCCTTGGTGGGAACCCCCAAAAAGCACTGAAAAGACCGAAATGGGTGAGCATCTCCGGTAAGGCCGGCCCCACCATCCGTTCAAAGCCCCAAAAGCCCCGCGGTGCGTTGCGCAAAAAGAAAAAAAGGGTGCCGCAGAAAAGGGCTGCTCCTTTTGGCTTTTTCTCCATGACAGGCCAGAAGCAAATCGTCAGCAAGGACACTGCACCAAGAAAAAAAATGACGCCAAAATAAATAGGTTCCTGGGGCATGGCCTGCCGCGTCACAAAGGTGATGGCCGTCCCCCACCCCACAAGGACGAGTCGGCTTTTCGCTGCCCTTTTCCGTCCTTTCTTTTTAACTTCAAGGGCAAGGGACATCCCGCTCACAGCAATGAAGGTCCAACAGATGCTCTGCTGCCAAAGATACCCCGCCATTCCATCATACCAAGGAAGGCTGCGGCCACTCAAGTAGACGATATCCCACAGGAGATGGTAGAGCGTCATGGAACAGAGGGAAAACCCGCGCAGGGCATCAAGGAAGGGATAACGCATGAACACCTGCCTTACCCTTTATGGGAATCGCGGGGCCAGCATGGCGTATGGATACCCATGATACTGCCGTCAAAAGGCTCCGTACTGCCGCTTACAAAGTGTTCCTTGCTCTTTAGGACGTAGGCAAAACCTCGATAAAGAAGTGGCACGTTGACGTAGCAAAGGATGATATTGGCAAGGTCCGAAAACGCCCAGAGATTTCCCAGATCATAGCCCGCAATATTGACCAGAACACCGAAAAGGGCAACACCTAGGGCAAGGACGCGCACCGTTATGAAAAGGCTCTGACTTTTTCCCATACGGGCAGCGGCAATTTCCGAAAAGGAAATCATGCCCACAAGGCAGGTATAGGCAAACAGACAGAAGCAAAGCGTCAGGGCAAAATTGACCGCGGCGTGGAAGGACGCTGTCGGGACCAGTTCCGAAACAGAAAGAAGGTATTTCGGGAGCTTTCCGGCATCCTGCCAAAGAGCAGGATCCTTGTCCCAAGCGTGGGCCATAATAACGATAAACCCCGTCATGGTGCAGATGATATGCGTATCAAGAAAGACGCCGAGGGCAGAAAGCAGTCCTTGTTCACAGGGATGATTGTCGTCTGCTGCGGCGGCACTCATGGTGATGGTCCCCTGGCCGGCTTCGTTTGACATGAGGCCGCGTTTGACGCCTTGAACGAGAACGGTACCGAAGGTTCCGCCAAAAATTGCCGCCGGCGTAAAGGCGCCTTCTAATACAGAACGAAAGAAATAGGGTACGCTGTCAAGGTTTACGGCAATGAGAATCAGTGTCGTTCCCACATAGATTACGGCCATGACAGGAACCATACGATCCGTTACTTTCGTGACTTTCCGGATGCCGCCAAAAGTCAGGATGGCCGTAAGCCCAATGACAATGGCTGCCGCCGCATAATAGAAGGTCGATTGCGTATCGATGGAGCTTTCTGTCACGATTTCGGCCATGGTGCCAAGGGAAGAGACAACATTATACCCTTGGGCGGGCAGGCAGCCCAAGGCGTAGAAAATATAAAGGCCTGAAAGGAAGATTCCTATCGCAGAGCTTCCATTAAGGAGGGCACTGCCGTAAAAAGGAAGACCACCGACAAATTCCCGTCCTTTCTGTTCCTTGAAAAGCTGAGCCAGTGTTCCTTCAACAAAAGCCGTAGCCATGCCAAAAAAGCCGGATACCCACATCCAAAAGATGGCCCCCGGCCCCCCAACAGAAATAGCCCCCGTCACGCCAAGGATGTTACCCGGACCAACGCGCATGGCAGAGCTCAGCATAAAGGCAGCAACAGGAGAAATACCCATATCGGCTTTATTATGCGCCATGAGGCGAATGGCGCGCGGCAGGCCTTTTACTTGGATAAAGCCAAGACGCAGGGTAAAGTAGATTCCGCTTCCCATCAGCAGCACGATAGCAAGGGAAAAAGAGCCCAAGATAGGCAAGGACTTATAGGCATGGAACATAGTCGGCACGTCCCAGAAAAAGTCACTGAGGGGGCCGACAAACTTAAGGACCGAATTGATCCACTGAAAAAGGTTCTCCATCTGCATCGCTCCCTTTTCTGCAACAAAATTGATAGAATTATTTTCAGATAGTTCCATTTTACAGCAAAATGGAGAATTTTTATAGATTTTTGATGTCGAATCCGTGAAATATGGTAAAATAGTAAGGCTTTGTAACAAGCAAATCAATTCACGTAAACAAAAAGGAGACAAAGATTTTATGGAACCCATTGACGTTGGCATATATTCCCTGCTCCCACCCCTCATTGCCATCACCCTTGCCCTCATCACAAAAGAAGTCATTTCTTCCCTCATGCTGGGGATCCTTTCCGGCGGCGTAATCTATTGTGCCTTTACGGGCGCCGGCTTCATGGATATGGTGGCCTTTCCCTTTGAGGTCATGGCAAAGACTGTCGGCACACCGGATAAATTTAACATCATCCTCTTTTTAGCCCTTCTGGGTGCCCTCGTCTGTGTCGTTACCAAAGCGGGCGGCTCCCAAGCGTATGGAGCCTGGGCCACGCAAAAAATCCGCAGCAAACGGTCCGCAGAACTTGCCACCAGTTTTCTCGGTGTGCTCATCTTCATCGATGACTATTTCAACTGCCTCACAGTCGGAACGGTTATGAAGCCAGTTACGGACAAGTACCATATTTCCCGTGCGAAATTAGCCTACATCATTGATACGACGGCCGCTCCGGTCTGCATCATCGCACCGGTTTCGAGCTGGGCTGCCGCCGTAGGCTCCACCCTTTTTGAAACAGGCTCTTTTACCAATGAACTGTCCGCATTCTTTGCCACTATTCCTTTCAATATGTACGCCATCCTGTCCATCCTCATGGTCCTCACCCTTTCCTTTACGGATCTTGAATTTGGTCCCATGGCGGACGCGGAATGGAAGGCAGAGACCCAAGGAGACCTGGGCGCTATTGACCAAAAGGTCAGCCCCACTGACAAAGGGAACCTTCCTAAAGGAACAGTCTGGGACCTCATCATCCCCATTGGAGGCCTCATCATCTTTACCATTCTTGCCATGATCTACAACGGCGGCTACTGGACCAAACCTATGACCATCCAAGAAGCCATCGGCAACTGCAACTCTTCAGCGGCCCTTGTTCTTGGCGGTTTTATGGCCCTTATCCTTGCCTTTATCATGTTTGTTCCTAGAAAGCTCCTGTCTTTCAAGGATTTCATGAGCAACATTGCAACCGGCATCAACACCATGGTACCCGCCTACATCATCCTGACCCTCGCTTGGACCATTGGAACGCTCTGTCAAAGCTATCTTGGCACAGGAAAATTCATCGGCATGCTCGTTGAGCAAAGCCATCTGCCTGTGGAACTGATTCCAGCCATCGTCTTTCTCGTATCCGCAGGATTGTCCTTTTCCATCGGAACGGCATGGGGTACTTTTGGGATCTTTATTCCCATTGTCGTCTTCATCTGCCAGGCTGCTCCCAGTGAGATCATGACCGTGACCTTGGCGGCCACCCTTGCGGGTTCCGTCTTCGGCGATCACTGCTCCCCGATTTCCGATACGACAATCCTGTCATCGTCCGGTGCAGGCTGCAACCACATGCAGCATGTCGCGACCCAGATTCCTTATGCAACGGTCGTTGCCATTTCCTGCTTCATCAGCTACATTGTTGCCGGCGTAACAGGCGGCAGCGCACCCCTGACACTTCTTACCGGTGTCGGCATGCTCTACCTACTGCTTTTTGTGCTCCATCGACGGGCAAAAAAACGGCACGCAAAATAAAAATGACCTGCTGTCCATATTGAGGCAGCAGGTTTTTTGTTACCATCTAAGCCGATTGGCAACGTTTACTAAAAAAAGCATGACCGGCACTTCCGTAAGGACCCCCACCGTCGTTGCAAGAGCCGCCGGGCTTGAAGTCCCGAAAAGGGCAATGGCAACAGCAACAGCCAGTTCGAAGAAATTTGACGCCCCAATCATGCCCGCCGGTGCAGCAATGGCAAAAGGCAGGTGCAGGAGCCGGCAGGTGCCAAAACTGACAGTAAAGATGAAGAGGGTCTGCAGCACCAAGGGAAGCGCAATCAGGACGATATGGAACGGATTACGAAGGATAAGTTCCGCCTGAGAGGCAAAAATGATGACGAGCGTCAAGAGGAGCCCCACCATGGTCACATGGTCAAATCGCGGCAAAAAGACGGATTCAAAATAGGCTATGCCCTTTCGCCACGTGACCATAAGGCGCGTCAGCGTGCCGACTACAAGGGGGATGAGGACAAAGAGAATGACGCTCAAAAAGAGGGTTCCGTAAGGCACCGCCACTTGGGAAACGCCCAAAAGAAAACGCACGATGGGGATAAATGCCACAAGAATAATGAGATCATTCGTAGCAACCTGCACCACTGTATAGGCGGGGTCCCCCTTTGTGAGCGTGCTCCAGACAAAAACCATGGCCGTGCAGGGCGCCGCCCCTAACAAAACGGCTCCGGCAAGATACTGACGGGCAAGGTCCGTGCTGATCAAGGAGCGGAACAGGACCATCAGGAAAAAGGAGGCCACAAGATACATGGAAAAGGGCTTCACAAGCCAGTTGACAATCCACGTGACAAAAAGACCTTTAGGATTTTTTCCTACGCTGCGGATGCTCTCAAAATCCACCTCCATCATCATAGGAAAAATCATGATCCAAATAAGGACTGTAATGGGAAGAGAAATCCCGCTCACTGTAAGACCATTCAGCAAGGTAACAAGGCCCGACATAAAATGGCCTACAGCAATGCCTGCAGCCATGCATAAAAGGCCCCAAAGGGTCAAATAGCGCTGAAAAAAACTGATACCCGATGCAGGTTCAAAGTTCAAGATGGATTCCTTCTTTCTGTTAGGATTCACAGGTACATTTCCCCTTTTTCTGCAAAAAGCAAATACAGTCTTTTTTGGGTGACAGGATATGATGGAGAACCCCTTCGAACTTTTCAAGGGTGTCACCACACAGGGCATAATAGGTATTTTTCCCTGACTTCCGGCTTGTGCAGATACCGCACGCAAGAAGTACCTTCATATCGTGGGACAAGGTGGGCTGGGTAACGGAAAAATAATCAAGCAGGTCGCAGGCACAGCGCTCGCCGCAGGAAAGCATATCGACAATGGCAAGGCGTTTGGGATCGGACAGGGCTTTCAAAAAGCGGGCCAAGTCTTGGTAGCTGTCATTCATTTGCAGCCTCCTACATATAGAATTTTTTCTATATGATTCTACAACCGCTTTTCTTTCCTGTCAACAGAAAAACAGGGAGATTTTATCAGCACCATCAAGTCCCCGTGGTATAATATGAAATAGCAGTGACATTTACTTGATAAGGACTGATCACTATGTTATCACTTGATTTTTTGCGCAGTGAAGGCGTCGAGGAAAGCCTCATCAAAGACCTTGAAGCCTATCGCGGCAAGTTTCCTGTAACAGAAGCGGATAAGGACCGTGTGCCCATGCCCCATTTTCCTTTTTTTGGCAAGGAAGTCTGGGAAGACGCCCTTTCTGCCCTCTTATGTGGGCAGAATTTGCTCCTTGTAGGCCCCAAGGCAACGGGCAAAAACGTTCTTGCTGAAAATCTGGCCCAAGTATTTTCCCGCCCCATGTGGAACATTTCCTTCCATATCAACATGGACGCATCAGCCATGCTGGGCACCGATACCTTTAAAAACGGGGAAGTCCAGTTCCGTCCCGGTCCGGTCTATGAATGCGCTACGAGGGGCGGCTTCGGCGTTTTTGACGAAATCAATATGGCCCGCAACGAAGCCATGGCAGTACTTCATTCCCTCCTCGACTACCGCCGCCGCATCGACATTCCGGGCTATCGCATGATTGAAGTCGACCCGGCGTGCCGCTTCATTGCCACCATGAACTACGGATACTCAGGCACGCGGGAAATGAACGAGGCCCTCATGAGCCGTTTTACGGTCATCCAGCTGCCGCCCATCAAGGAAAAGCCGCTGGCCCGTCTCTTACGGACAGAATTCCCGACCATGAAGGATACGGCCTGCGATGCCTTTGTGCAGATTTTCCTTGATTTGGAGAAAAAATGCAGTGAAGCGGAAATTTCCGATAAGGCCCTTGACCTGCGCGGTCTCCTTGACGCCCTCCATCTCATGAAACGAGGTCTTGAAGCTCACCGGGCCCTCAAAATGGGTATCATCAACAAATCCTTTGACGAATATGAGCCAGCCCTCATCCTCGATGTAATCAACCTCCACATTCCAGGATCCTATGGCAGACGTGATATTTTCAGTGACTAAGAAGGTTCACGATGGCAAAGAAAAGATATGACTACCGGCGGAGACGGGCTCTCAACATCGTCTGGGACGTATCCGGAGACTACACTTACGATCCGGATTTTCTTTCTTTTGTCCCTGACACGCACGAACCGAACCTCTACCTCAATGCCGTCATTGGCATTATTCGAAAATATTATGACATGAAGGTCCTGCAAGCACTTTTTGACGAGATGAAGACCGCCGCCCTTGCCGATCTATTCAGTGACCTTTTGTGGCTGGGGCTAGAAGGCTGCGCCTATGTCAAGGAACTCCCCCAGCGCCCTGTCCTTGCCTATCTTCGCAGGCAGCAGGCCCAAAACTATTTTAACGGGCCCCTTTCCATCCGTCATGGCGTGGCCCAAGAAATGCAAGCGGCCCGCTGGCATGAAGTTCTTAGTGAAAAAACCGGCCTTGTGGATCCTTGGGCCAAGGGGCTTTATGAAGGGCTGCGGTTTGACCCGTCATGGACAGCAGAAGAAATTTGCGACCATTTTCGCAAGCTGACAAAAAAGTACTTTGTTTCCCGCTTCCTTGTTCGAGAAAGCTTGGAAAAGGTCATCATCTCAAGCCCTGTAGCCGCCATCTTGAACTTTCTCGTGCCGCAGTTTAAGACGCGGCATGAATCCATCCTGAACTTCCAGGTCGTGCGTCATGATGAGGAAGAAATCGTAAACGGCAAGAAGGAGCGTAATGGCCTCATGGCCCTGATTACCGGCCAAACTGCCGTAAAAAACCACGATTATATTGTCACCTGCTTTGGGGCCTCCCTTTACAGTGCCGATAAGGTCCTTGCGATTGAACGGCAATACTGCACCGGCCCCCATCGGGGCGCCCACCTGCATTTTACGCGGGGGCGCCTCGGGAGCAAAGGAGCAACGGGAGATGCTTCCCAGTGGCTTTTAAATGCCCGCAGACAGCGCGCCCGCAACATCACCTACTACAAAGAAAATAACGAAAAATATCGCAAGAGCATCACCCGTCTTACGGGGCAGCTGCGCACGGCGCTCCAGATGACGCGCATGAAGCTGCCCATTCCAGCAAAAAGCGGAGACCTTGTGCCAGGGCTCATCTGGCGGGGACTCTATTTGGACGACAACAGGGTCTTTTATGGTCAGGAAGATGTCTATACCCCAAACTTTACGGTTGACATTATGCTCGACGCCTCAGCGTCGCGCGGCGAATACCAGCGGGTCATTGCAGCCCAGGCCTACGTCATTGCAGAGGCCCTGCGCGCCTGCGGCATTCCTTACCAAATTTATTCCTTCTGTACCCTCCGAGGCTATACAGTCATGACGCTCTACCAAAGCTATGAAGAAAAGAAAAAAAGCACGAGTGTTTTTAGCTATTGTGCCACGGGCTGGAACCGGGACGGTCTTGCCCTGCGCGGCGCCCGCGTCCTCATGGGGGACCTGACAGATGCCAAAAAAATCCTTGTCATGCTGACGGACGCGTCTCCGAATGATGACCATCCCCTTTATACTGGCAAAGGAGCCCTTAGCCAGCACGAATACCGGGACGAGCGGGCCGTTGATGACACGGCGGCCGAAGCCGCGTCCCTGCGCCGCGACGGCGTGCGCATCGTGGGCCTCATCAACGACGAAATTGCAGGCTCCATGGAAGATGCCCAAAAAATCTTTGGTAAGGACCTGGTGCGCGTAAAGACCCTTGACAAGATGGCAGAAAGCGTGGGGAAGGCCCTGTGCCACCAGATTTCGACTTTCTAAAGGGGCGCCTGACTTGACAATGTTATGTAAAAGGACTATGCTTACAAGGTAAACAGAATATTTGGGGAGCTTTTTGCTGAGAGGAAGTTCGACTTCGACCCACAACCTGATTTGGATAATGCCAACGTAGGGATGACGCAATTGACAGGCGGGGATCGAAAAGGTCCCCGCTATTTTGTTTGAAAAAATTCATAGGCTGAGACTGAACCAAAAGGTTCACGAAGGGGGGCACCACCTCGGGTGCCAACTTTCGTGGACCTTTTTTGCCGTTTCAGCAAAAAGGAGGAAGGAAGAAATGGAAATCATGGTAAATGGCAAGGCCTGCACCCTAAAAGAAGGCGCCACTGTTACGGACGCCTTGAAGGCCCTAGGTGCCGTACCTATCTACACGGCCGTAGAAGTGGACGGCAGACTTGTGCCAAAAGAAGATTGGGACGCCATGGCGCTCAAAAAGGACATGCGACTGGAGGTGGTGAGCTTTGTTGGCGGCGGCTGAAAAAACGGCAGTTCTCACCCCTTGGAATACATCGGATCCAGTGGCAGGCGCCATTTATAGCGCCCTTTGCGAGCGCCATGGGAAAAAGGTCCAGGAAAAACTGGACGCTGGCTTTGTCACCATCTGCGGTCTCGGTGGCCTTGGCTCCAATATCGCCGTGAGTCTTGCCCGCATCGGGGTAGGCCATCTGCGCCTTGTCGATTTTGATAACGTGGACTGGACAAACCTCAACCGCCAGTCCTATTTTGTGGAGCACGTGGGCGTCAAAAAAACGGACGCCCTCAAAGGATTCCTCATGAAGATCAATCCTTTCCTTACCTATGAAACCGTCACGGCCCGCGTCACCCCGAAAAACCTTGCATCCTGCGTCGGGGACGCGACCATCATCTGTGAAGCCTTTGATAAGGCGGACCAAAAGGCCATGCTGGCCCGTGAAGTGCGCTGCCAAAAACCGGACGCTTATCTTGTAAGCGGCTCCGGCATGGCGGGCTTTGGGAAAACAGGACTCATGAAAGTGCGGGAAGTGAGCCCCCATTTTTATCTTTGCGGCGACAGTGTCTCGGCCCCTAAACCCGGTGCTGGACTCATGGCGCCCCGCGTTGCCATCTGCAGTGCCATGATGGCAAACGTCGTCACGTGGCTACTGCTTGGAAAAAACGGCGCCTATTAAGCGCCGCACCTTTTAAAAGAATACGGAGGAATTTAGCATGAAAGAAAACGATACTTGGACCTTGGATGGACACACCTTTTCGTCCCGCTTTATTCTAGGGTCGGGGAAATTTTCCCTGCCCCTTATCGAAGCGGCCATCAAAGGGGCCGGTGCGGAAATGGTGACCCTTGCCCTGCGCCGCGTCAATACAGGCGGCAAGGCAAACATCATGGACTATATTTCCAAATCGGTGACAGTCCTTCCCAACACATCAGGTGCCCGAAACGCTGACGAAGCCGTACGCATCGCCCGTCTTTCCCGAGAAATCTGCCATACGCCCTTTATCAAGATCGAGATCATGAAGGATTCGCGTTACCTCCTTCCTGACAACGCAGAAACCATCAAGGCCACGGAGACTCTTGCAAAGGAGGGTTTTGTCGTCATGCCCTATATGTTCCCGGACCTTACAGCGGCCCGCGCCATGAAAGATGCCGGCGCAAGCTGCATCATGCCCCTTGCCGCCCCCATTGGGTCCAATAAAGGCCTTGTCAATAAGGAATGGATTAACATCCTGCTTGATGAAATTGACCTTCCCATCATCGTTGATGCCGGCATCGGAAAGCCGTCCGAAGCCTGCGCCGCCATGGAAATGGGCGTAACAGCCATCATGGCCAATACGGCCATTGCCACAAGCGGAAACCTCGTCCAAATGGCAGAAGCCTTCCGCCTTGCCATTGAAGCGGGCCGCACAGCCTATCTTGCGGGGCTTGGCCGCGTCCTTCAAAAAGGGGCCGACCCCTCGAGTCCCTTGACGGGATTTTTGCGGGACGAAGACTAGGAGGCGATGACCATGACAGAAGAAAAGATCAACCCCACCATTGTGACGGAAGAAGCCAAAAAGACCCTTGCCTCCTCTATCAAGGACCCCATGACCTACGAGCCCGGCATGGACCAGCTGCCATCCACCATGCTGGAAGATGTGGAGCGCCTCATGAAAGAATTTGAAGAGCAGACCTACTCGGCAAGTGACGTCAAAGCGGCCCTTAGAAAGGACGTCCTTTCGCCCCATGATTTCGGAGCCCTCCTCTCGCCTGCGGCAAGGCCCTACCTTGAAGCCATGGCGCAAAAGGCCAAAGCCGTTAGGGACCGCTATTTCGGCAATAGTGTTGCTCTTTTTACGCCCCTATATCTAGCAAACTACTGCGAAAATTACTGCATCTACTGCGGCTTCAACTGCCACAACAAGATTCACCGGGCCCGTCTTGACCTTGCCCAGATGGAAGAAGAAATGAAGGCCATTGCCGCCACAGGTCTTGAGGAAATCCTCATGCTCACAGGCGAAAGCAGCCACATGTCCCCCGTTTCCTATATTGGAGAAGCGTGCAAGATGGCACGCCGCTACTTCCGCGTTGTCGGTCTTGAAATCTATCCCGTGAACCAAAAAGACTATGAATACCTGCACCAATGCGGCTGCGACTTTGTGACCGTTTTCCAGGAAACCTACGACCATGACCTTTATGGCAAGCTGCACCTTGCGGGCAATAAACGGGTCTTCCCCTACCGCTTCTATACGCAGGAACGGGCCCTTTTAGGCGGCATGCGCGGCGTTGGTCTCGGCGCGCTCCTGGGTCTTTCAGACTTTCGCCGCGACGCCTTTGCTACAGGCCTTCATGGCTACCTCCTTCAGCGCAAGTATCCCCATGCGGAAATCGCCTTTTCCTGCCCTCGCCTGCGCCCCATCAAGGGCAATACGACCATTTACCCCATGGGCGTCGGCGAAGCGGAACTCCTCCAGATTTGCTGTGCCTACCGTCTCTTGATGCCGAGTTCGGCCCTCACGGTCTCAACGCGTGAAGTGCCCCGCGTCAGGGATCACCTCATGCAGATTGCGGCCACAAAGATTTCCGCCGGCGTGAGCACGGGCATTGGTGCCCACAGCCACCAAAAAGAAGAAGGGGACGACCAGTTTGAGATTGCCGACCACCGCTCCGTAGACGCCGTCTTTAACGACCTTGTATCAGAAGGGATGCAGCCCGTCATGGCGGACGCAATTTTCCTATGAACGCGTCCTTTCCCTACGTCCTTGTGACGGACCGCACGATTTATCCCGAGCCCTTGATTCCTTATCTAAAAAAACGCATCCCTGACCTTTCACCATTCCCGTCGGCCCTCATCCTTCGCGAAAAAGATCTATCAAAAGAGGCGTACGAGGACCTATTTAAGGAAACGGCTCATCTCTGCAAAGCCTGGAAGCTTCCGCTCCTTGCGCATAATCATCCGGATCTGGCCCTTGATGATGCAATTGCTGGAGTTCATATGCCCTTACGCAGTTGGACTGCATGGTCAAAGATGCATCCTCAAGAAGCAGGATGCCTATTGGAAAAGGGCAAAACGAAGCTGCCCTATCCCCACGGCGTGGGAATTTCCATACACTTTCTAAGTGAAGTTGAAACAGCCCTTCAATCAGGAGCCTCCTACTTGATTGTAAGCCCCCTCTTTCCGACCTCCTGCAAACCCAACAATCTTCCCCTCGGATTAACGCCTCTCCCCAACTTCATACACTCTTCCCCCCTGCCTATCTATGTCTTGGGAGGCCTTTCCTGGCCCGATCCAAGGGCATCCCTTCTGGAGGCTCTTGGCGTCCGTGGAGCCGTGATTCGAAGTGCCATTGTTTAACAGGGATCCGTCCCAATGTTTCATTTTAATCCTCATTTTATGGTAAATACTCATTATTTTATTTACATTCAATAATAATTATCTTTTAAATTATTTTTTCATTTATCTGTGGTATAATGAACGGCATATACGATTTCATCAAATATTCACATTATTAAATAGAAAAGAGAGGAAGTAACATGAAACATCGCGGTTCTTTTCGATCTGCAGCAAGTGCGCTAGGCGTGCTGCTCTATGTGCTATCGTTATCACCGGCAGCATCAGCTGAAGTGCTTACCATAGGATCTGATTCAGAAATGACCTATGCGGAAGATACAGTCTTCGAAAATGCTTCCAGCGAATCGACTCTTTCCATGGGGAGCGGGAACACATGGGATAACGATAGCTCGGAGCAAGTGACCATTACAAATGCGGACGGAAGCTTTGCTGTTAAGGGTCCGCGGGCTGGGATTTATGTGCCAAGCGGCAAGACGCTCACCATGAAAGCCCAGGAACTGACCCTTTCTTCCACCACCAACACTCAGCTCATCGATGATTCTAATTGGTTTTTCACCCCTCTCCAAGCAGCCGGCCTTTACGCGGAAGGGGGAAACGTGACTCTGGAAGGAGAAAAAGGGATTACCCTGCAAGGATTCAACCATGGCCTTTATGCGAGTGGACCCAGCGACAATAACGATACAGGATTTTTTCCCGATGCGAGCGATGATTCTGATGGCTTTTGGGAAAGCGAACTTCCTTATGACCCAACCAATCCGGATATGCCACCCAGTGGAATCAATACGGATGAACGCACCCAGATTACCCTTACAACAAATGGCAGCAACACAATCACAGCCACGGCAGGCAATGCTCTGCAGAATCAAAACCCCTACGGTATTTCAGGCATCCAGACCCTCCTCGGTGCTGATGTAACGCTTTCGGCAGGAAAAGACAATCTCATTTCTGTCAATTCAAACGATGCCTACAGCAGCGGCATCAGTGTCGGGACAATAGCAAGTGGGGGAGAAGCCGGCCCGGCCTTTGGGACCGTCACCCTCACAGCTGGTGGCAATAACCAAGTCACCGGAGCTACCTATGGCATCCGCGGGAGTGGCTATAGCAGCATCGATGTGACGGCGGAAGGCAGCCCTATCACATCTTACCTTGCCGGGAAAGTCATTCTTAAAGCAGAGGGCGACAATATCATTGATGCGAAACAGACGGCTGTCAACCTATGGAATGGCATGGAAGCCAGTCTATCCGCAAAAGGGACCAACGTCATCTCCGCTGAAAATAGCACAGGGGCCCAGCTGAGCACGGACGCCAAGCTGACCCTCACGGGAAGCACAAAAATTACAGCCCCTCTCTATGGCATCATGACGCGGAACGCGTCCCAAACAAGCGTTGATGCTCAGGGCGGCACCCTTACAATTGCGACGGGCACAGAGCCTATCATGGCTAAGATGACAGATGATGCCACAGGTGAGGAATTTGAGGCCGTGGTGGCGCGTCCTATTGCGGCGGCGTCCCTTACGGGCAGTCAGACAGAAATCAAGAATGCCTCCCTTTCCGTAAAAAGTAGTATTGCCTTCCTGGCAGCCCATGCCGTGGATACGTCCAATGTAGACCCAGGTGTGCCCGATCCCTTTCAGGAAGGAGATGCCAGTGGCTCCGGTCAGTCAGTTCCCGGATGGGACGGAACTGGAGATGATTCCACGGGCGGATTTCCTTCGTCTAGTGAAAATTTGTTTGTCGCAGAAAATGAGACGGCCTCCGAATCAGCTAAATCAAGCGATGGGAGCACCCTTTCTGTAACCTACGGAAAAGGGAGCTCTGTAGAGGGCCATCTTCTCGCCTACGACAAGGGCACCATCACGATGGCACCCACAGATGGTGCAACCCTCACCCTTACGGGCAACTTGTATGCCTATGGAGAGGATGCCTCCGTTGGCAGCGACTTTGGAAATATAACACGGATTTTCCCGACGGACCCTGAGGCAGCCCTTCCGGGCGGGACAATTTCCCTTACGCTCAGTGACGGCTCCCTTTTTACGGGGCAAGCCGATACGGGGCTTCTAAATGAGCGCATCATGGCGGCCTCCATGTCAGAAGAAAGCCTCCTTTCAGGAGAAGATATCATTCATCCTCCCCTGCCGGGAATAGGAGCCATTGATCTCACCCTTGACGCCGGCAGTACATGGAACATGACGGAGGCTTCTGCCGTAACGACCCTTTCGGGCGACGGCGGGGTCGTGCAGTATCAAAGCGGTGGAGATTCCCTTGAAATCGGAACCCTTTCGGGGAGTCACACCTTTGCCATGGACCTTGATGCCGATGACGGCAGTCAAAGCGATATGCTCTACGTCGAGAACGGAACCAGTGATAAACAGACCCTCGCCATTAAAAACATCAGCACCTTGGATAAGGAGATGGAACCGGGTGACGCCGTTCGTTTTGCAACAGTAAAGAATCCGGGCTTTGGTTTTGGCAGCGGCACACTCGTCGCCGCCCTTTCTTCCGGCATTTATAACAACCTCTACAAGACGGAATACCGTTCCCTTTCGTCCGACGCCTTGAATACGGCTGCCTACAATAACGACCGAAACGGCGGTTCGACCTACTCTGTTTCTCAGGAAGTCGGTCCTCTAAATTTCGCAAAACCCGGTACGGAAAATGTGGAAGCCCTCTATAATGGGGACAGCGCCGTCAATATCTATGTCGTCAAGAGCCGCGAGCACAATGAAGGCGCAAAGACACCCTCCCGTCTAGCAGATCTTTCTTGGCGCTACCTCACCGACCTGGATACCTTTACCAATCGAAGCGGTCACACGCAGTACTTCACGCCGGACGCTCACGAAGGGGCTTGGATTCGTTTCCGTTACCGCAATCTTGGCATTGATGGGACGGGCGAACTTGACGGCAACACCTATGAACTTGGCTATACAACAATCTTACGGAACCAGGAGCCTCATAAGCATCGTTTGAGTACCTCTGTGGCCTACACCAAAAATGAAGGTCACTTTGAAGGAACCAGCGGAAACCTAGGGCTTCGTGATACCGCCATCAGCGTTTATGATACCCATGTGTACACCCCGACAGAGCTCACCAGGAAAGCCGACTGGAAAAAAGGCACCTACAGTTACTGGGACAGCTATCTCAAATACCATTATGGCAAGGAAGACTACAGTGTCACTGATGCAATAACAGGCACAGGCTATGCAGCCGATTACACCAGACATTCAGTCAATCTTTCTACCGAATACGGGCGGGTCAACAAGCTCTCAAAAGACTGGAGCGTCGTTCCGCAAGCCCAGGTCCAGGTTTCTTACCTCGGAGGGGTTGATACCGTGGATTCCCAAGGGATTTCCCTCTCCGCGGACCACAGCTGGAGCCTCGTGGGGCGCCTCGGCTTTGACCTCGTAAAGCACCTTGACCCGAAACTTGACAGCAAATGCTATTTCAAGGCGTCCCTGCTCCACGAATTCCTCGATGGAGATGATGTAACAGCGGCATATGGCACCGACCGCTATATCACAACAAATGATCAAAAAGGAACCTGGGGCGTTATCGGCCTTGGCTACAGCGTCAAGACCGGAGATAAACAGTCCATGTACTTTGATATGGAACGCTACGTTGGTCATGACTTTCATCGCACCTACAGCCTGCGAGCTGGATTCAATTGGAAGTTCTGACTACTTCCTTACAAGAAATCTTTCGGAGGTCTTCTCCCTTACATTCAGGGGGAAGGCCTCTTTTTTGCCTTGAAAAAAGCACTGTAGTATAATGACAGCATCAAGTCTAGGGAGAAGCGCCATGGATACTCATCTTATTGAACATATTATCAAGATTGCCGAGGAAAAAAGCATCACCAAGGCGGCGGAAAAGCTTTATCTCACCCAGTCCGCCCTGAATCAGCAGCTCCTCAAGCTAGAGCGGGAGCTCGGGATACCCCTCTTTCGCCGCGCCAAAACGGAAATGATTCCCACCCGGGCTGGCGAAATCTATCTTAAAGGCGCGCGGGAGATCCTCCGCACCAAAAGCAGGACCTATGCCGAAATCAGCGACCTTACGGGCAGCTATAAAGGGACCCTTTCCATTGGCATGACTCCGGTCCGCGGTCCCGACATGTTCGTCCACGTCTATCCGCGCTTTCACAAAAAATATCCCCTCATGGCCGTCGTCCCTTATGAACTCAATATTTACCGCATGCAGCCCCTCATTGCCCGTGGAGACATCGATTTTGGCTTTATGACCCTCTTTCCAGATCAAGAAACCCAGGATGCTTACGAGACCCTTTTTGAAGAGGAAATCCTGCTTGCCGTACCCGCTTTTCTTGAAGTTGCAGGCATCCTGAAGCCAAAAGAAAGCGTGTATCCCCGGCTTCCCCTATCCGAACTGGCAGATTATCCTTTTATCCTTCTACGAAAGGAAACAACCATGCGTCCCTCTATCGACGCCGCCTTCCGGGAAAGCGGAATTGCGCCCCATGTCCTATTTGAAACGCAGAACCCCTCCACCATCCTCGAAATGGTCAGGGCCGGCATTTCCTGCGGCATCGTCGCCGAATCGACAGCCCGTCACTTCACCAAAGGCATCCGCTATTTTTCCTTTGAAACACCCCTGCGCTGGTCCATGACGGCAAGCTACCAAAAAGGAACGGCCTTAAGCCGCGCTGCCCGCGACTTCATCGACATGGCCGCAGCCTACTGGAAAAAGCCCCATAGTTACCGAAAAAATGACGAAAGAAAAGAACGAAAAAACGATGAACGATAAAAAGATTGCCCTTCACTTTGCTAAAAAGAACGGCTTTTCCATTGTTGTTAGCAAGAAAGATGACGCAGGACAAGTCTACTTTGAAGCCTATGCCCTGGACGGGCCGGAATGCAGCCTTGTGATCACGCCCCAAAAAATTGTAGTGACAGAGGGGAAGGCCGCATGGATGGAGAAATAGAAAGAAGTAATCAGCCAACAGGGCGATGGAACACCTTCCACCACGCCTTTCTTTTATTGGTAAAATGGCCGTTTTACTGTGGTGACTCGGTCCCATCCATGGTAAACTTAAAGGAAAGACGTTACAGTAAAAGGAGGTGTGGTTCCCCTTACGGAACCAGATCATGACAGAAAGAGAACCTAAGGAAATCATCCAAGCCCTCATCAATGAGTATAAAACCTATAAGAAAGCGTCCTTTCTCATCATTCCCATTCTTGCCATTGCAGCGGCGGCAACCTTCTTCAATCGGGTTCTTTCCCTCGTCCTGTTGGCAGCTGCCGTCATTTACCAAATTTTTTACCTGCGCAAAAAACAAAAAAACTATCTTGCGTCCGTCACGCGGGAAAACCTGCTTCTTACGACGGCAAAGAAACTGCATTCTGATGCACCGCTTCCCCAAAGCGGCGGTGAGATTACGGCGGCAACGATTCATGAGGCAGAGCTCATTACACTCTCTGACGATAAAGCAAAGCCCTATTTTGCACAAGGCATGAGCGGCACCTATAAGGATGTTCCCATTTCCGTCTGCGATGCCACCCTCCCCTGCTTTTTTAAGCTGAAAGAAAAAGGGAAGAAACGAATCCACATGAATAGTGGGGCCTGGTTCCACTTGACGCTCCCCAAGAAAACGGATCTTGATTTTAGATTGCTCCAAAAGGACTCCTTCCCTACGCCGATGCGTCTTGCCTTCTTTGAAGCACAGCCTCAACTCATCAATCTTAAAGTGCCTGACATTCGTCTCAATAAAGACTTTGCCCTCTACGGTAAAGTGGGGAAAGCCACCCTATCGGGACCTTTCCTTGATGCCTTGAAAGAACTTTCCGATTACACGCCAGGCCGTATTGCCATCAGTGTCCGCAAGAACCAGATGGACGTATTCCTGCGAGGCCGTTTCTTTGCCATGCCGATTACGGTCCGCACAGCGCCTTCAGAAAAACTTCTTACCTTTGACCCCATGCCGGAGCTCGATAAGATTGTGCATCTGGCGTCACTTCTTGTAAATGAAAAAACTGCCCGCTAAGGGCAGTTTTTTTTATGTTTATAAGAAGCGATATAAAAGGCCACCTTCCGGGTGGAAGATGACCTTTCATATATGGAGTTGAAGAACGGGCAATGTTACTGTTGGGCAGCTTTTTGCTTTTTCAGCTTTCTGGCGTTATAGAAGGAATACCAGATGGAAATGGCAATGAGAACCCAGATGAAAAGACCGATTGGCCGAGAGAAGAACACCGCAAGGCTTCCCTTTGAGGCACTAATAGACTGGATGAAGTAGTTTTCGAGATCCTTACCCAGAATAAAGCCGATGAGGAAACAAGACGATGGAATGTGGATCTTACCAAACACATAGCCAACAATACCAAATCCCAGAAGCGTCCACACATCAAAGATACGGCCATTTTTCGTAGCGTAAGCACCTACAATGCAAATCATCATGATGACCGGATAAAGGCGCTGTTTGGGAATATAGACAAGTCTGCTGATCCACTTGATGGGATAGAACATACAAAGGAACATAATGATGTTCGCAAGAAGCATCCCAACAAGAATGCAGTTCCATGTATCTGGGTTCTGGGCAATAAAGAGCGGACCTACTTGAATACCCTGAAACATGAAGGCAGAAATAAGGACAGCCGTCGTCGAGTCACCAGGAATACCCAAGCTCAGAAGTGGAATGAGAGCGCCGCCCGTAAGACCATTATTAGAGGTCTCCGAAGCAACAAGACCCTCAGGGACACCTGTTCCCATCAGTTCAGGGTGTTTAGAAAAACTTTTTGCTTGTGCATAGGACAAAATGGATGCAGCAGATCCGCCAACACCAGGAAGGACACCAACAAAAGTCCCAATCAAAGCCGAACGAATTAGATTGACGCCTTGTCCCTTGAAATCGCTGAGAGAAAATTTCTTTCCTTCAATTCCGCCTTCGTCAACACGTTTAAGATTAAAAGTCATCCCTTCTTCTGCTTCTTCGAATATTTGGCCAATGGCAAAAAGCCCAATGAGGACCGGCAGAAGTTGGAACCCGTCTTGCATGTAAGTCATCAGGGAATCAGGAACCATACGGTATGCATTGTTAACGCTGAACATCCCCATAAGACTGATGAAAACGCCGAGGAATCCCGCAAAAATACCCCGCAGCATCTGTCCATTGGAAAGGGCAGCAATGACTGTAAGAGCAAAGAGAATAATGAGAAACTTTTCAACAGCACTGAAACTTAAGGCAAAGGCACTGAGGACTGGCGTCAAAAGAGCTAGGCAGGCTAAGGAAATCATGCCTCCGATAAAGCTGGAGAGAATCCCAATCTTCAGGGCACGTTCACTCTCGCCTCGTTTTGCCATAGGAAAGCCATCGAAAGTCGTTGTGATTGAAGATGGCGTACCAGGAATATTAATCAAGATAGCAGGAACAAGACCGCCTGAAATCCCGCCGACATAAAGACCCAAGAGCAGGAACATAGCCGTCTGAATATCATAGGCATAGGTCAAAGGCAGAAAAACAGCAACAGCCATAGTAGCTGTCATGCCCGGAATGGCGCCAAAGACGATCCCGCCGATAACACCAAGGAGACAGACCAAAACGTGAGTAAAAGTAAATGTAATCATAATGGGCTATCCTCCTTTCTCAGTAAATGGTGATGCCGTAATCAATGAAGGTGATACTGCAAATTCCGCTGGGAAGCGTAATATTGAAAGCAACACCAAAAATTAGACTGACAATGACAGGTGCCAGGATGGAAATTATAAGACTCGTTCGAAGTGCCTTTTTACTCCAACCTGTATAAAGTACATTGAAGAGGAATACAAAAATAATGCTGGTAACCGTAAAGCCAACCTCTTCAACAACAAAAATGTAGCCAATGAATAGGAGCAGCGTGCCGAAAAGTTTCTTGAAATCCGCATTTTCACGGAAGAACGGGCCAAAGCTGCCAAAGAATTTTCCGGTTGCTGCCTTGCGTTCCCGACCTTCTACAAGGACTATGACAGCAAGCATGATAACGAGCAATGTACCGATGATTTTCGGCATCAGCAAGTGCTCTGTGGAATAAACCACACTAATCATATTTTCTTCCCCTCTTTCTTTTCATAAAAAACGCTTCCCGAGGACCTCTATTTCATTTCGCATCGGGAAGCGCCATTTGATTTCACTTAGATGAAGGACCGTTCTCAGTGGCTGGTCAGCGTATCCAGAGCCGGAGCTTGTTTAATCAAGGATTCACACATCTTACGTTTACCATAGATGAAGTCCTTGGAAGCCTGAAGAGTTACTTCTTCAGGTTTCAACGTGTTGTAGTAAAGGGCAGCCATGTCTTTCTGGAACTGCGGATCCTTTACGATTTCAACCATAGCCGCTTCATATTCTTTGAGAACCTTTTCATCCATGTTCTTCGGGAAGTACATGGCAAAATCTTTTGCAAAGTCGAAGGGTTTGCCTTCAAATTCAATTCCGTCTTCAGCCATGGAGTTAATTTTAAGACCGTTCACCTTGCCGCAGGAATCAAACATGTTCATTGCAAGTTTAGCATCGACACCATCTTTGGTATACTGTTCGAAAGCAGAGGTATCACCGTAGATAACGTCAGCATTGCGGTCCCAGAGGCGTTGCAGCTTATCAGCCGTCGTGCCGCCAACAATTGCTTTGATACGGCTTGCAACAGCATCGCCTTCCTTACGCTTTACATCAAGGTAGTAAGCAACGAAAGCAAGATGGCTCGTTGCGCCCGATTCAATGTTAAATGAAACCGTCTTATCTGGGTTTGCTTTCAAGTATTTTGTCACTTCAGAAAGTGACTTGTACGGAGCATCCTTAGCAGCACCAAAGCAACCGCCAGGGTTCTGACCGATACGAGGACCAACCGTCAGGTTTTCCAGGGCATATTTCTTATCAACAGAGCCAAAGAGTACGCTCAAGAAAGTCATATCGTGGAACATCATGACCGTCGTACCATCGCCCTTGGCCTTGGAAATGGTGTCAAGTGCTGCAGAGTTCCCGATGGCGTCAACCTTACCCTTGAACCCCATCTTCTTGGAAAGATAGCGCGTAACGAGATCTGCCATCATGTAAGAGTCACCAGAAGTCGAAGTGGAGCCGATGACAACCCGGACGTTTTTCCCTTTGAGGCTGCCTGCAACTGATTTCTTATCCCCACCATTACCACCGCCGCCGACACTGCAGCCAGCTAAGGACATGACAACGAGACTGGCGCTAAGACATGCCATGATCCGTTTTCCTAATTTACCCATAACTTCAACACTCCTTTTCTTTATTGCCCGTCTTCCTTCCACGATAGAGGAAGTCCGGAATCTTATGAGATTTCTTCTGCCCTGCAGAAGAATCAACACCTGCTTGAAGATTCTTCCAAAGATCATTACTTTAGATTATTACTTTTTGAAGGTTTCCACTCTTCCATGATTTCAGAAAATGCAAAGTTCATCATGAAAGAAGGCAATCACCGCTCAATTCACCTCGTATTACATCTGTTGCAATCCTATTCGGATAAGATGTAATTTTCCGTTATTTCAATTTTATTCCATGCATACCATTAACACAAATTCTAAATAGTTAGTTTTTCTCTAAGAAAAACTTATTGAATGATTTTCATACGTTCTTTTGGTTCATCCTTTCGGCAGTAAAATTATATTTATATTATTCATCTACATTGTTTTACTAATAAAATTCAGAAAGATGCTTATAGTTGAAATTATTTGCATTTTACCGAAAAATCTGCTATTTTAGGGATATGAGGCAATCCCTCACCCATATCTACCCTCACATAGATATGGAAAAGACCTTTCGAGTTTGATCTGCCATTCTCGAAAGGTCTTTTAATATGCATTATTTTAGATAGCCAGGACTTTCAGTTAAAAATATCTTTTCTAATTTTTGACCATACTGATCCATCAAACGGATAAGATCATATATTGATTTGCTGAGTTTATAGTCTTTCCTGTGGACGATAGAGACACTCCACACGGGATTATCAAGCAGGCGAAACCATGCACAATCATCGCGATATGGACTAGATAAGACACGAGAATGCGGGAGGATTGTACAGGAAAGCCCCTTACCCACAATTTGTGTGAGTGCTGTATTGATTGCCGTTTCAAGCATAATGATAGGATGCAGTTGATTTTCCTCAAACATAGGATCAATAACTTCCTTGCGCATGGTAGAATCCTCAAAAATAAGAGAAAATGGCTCATCTTTAAATAGATGGATATCGGTGACTCGGAGCGGCTGGGCGGTTCCAATAGGTACGGCATTTTTAGCCATAGGATGGGTCATTGGAATCCCCAATAGCAAATCTTCCTGATAAACTTCATGAAAGACCAAATCTGGAAAACATTTTGCAGTGTTAATATTGGTCAAGACAATCCCAATATCAAGTTCCCCCTCTTCGATGAGCTGATATTGATCACGTACAATATGTTCTGCCAATTTGCATCGAAGATAAGGGTAATGATGACGAAAAATAGGATAGACAGCCGTAAAAAGATCAATTCCATGTTCATGGGTAAGACCTATGGAAATTTCAGCATGGATATTATTCTTGAGATCACTTAGCTGCATAAGGGTATTACGCTGTATTCGGAGGATTTCCATTGCATTGCGCACATAAATTTTTCCTGCATCAGTAATCCGAAAATGATGATGATCCCGCTCAAAGAGCTTGATTCCAAGATTGCGTTCCAGCTTCAGTAATTGCTGGTTGAGACCGGACTGCGTTAAATAAAGTTTCTCAGCGGCTTTGGAAATGCTCTCACACTTGGCAATCATGACGACGTAATCCAGCATCTTAATATCCATGGAGGATCCTCCTTAATAGTAGTTTTTCTACTTATAAAATAAATTATTATCACCTTCATTTCATTTCGTCAAGCCAGTAAAATGAATCGCAAGAGTTATCGGAATATTTTTTTATTTCATCTCCCTAGGAAAAGGTAAAGAAAGGGGTTTTATCATGAAAGTATTACACTGGCTTGACCGAAATTTCGAGCTCCTGATTTTGGCAATCATGCTCGCTGTCATGTGCGTACTGTCCTTTGCAAATGTTGTCATGCGCTATGGATTCCACCATGCCTTGACTTGGTCAGATGAGGTATGTTGCTACCTGCTTGCACTGTCAGCATTCTTCTGCCTACCTTGCGCCATTCGGAGAGGGGTCAGTCTAAAGGTAGATACCTTTACAAGACTGCTCCCTGAATCAATTCAAAAGTATATTGAAATTCTCATCACCCTTGTCATGATGGGGATTATTTGGTTTCTTTTTCAAGGAACCATTGAACTGATAGGAAAAGCTGATTTGATTCATCAGGCCAGTCCTGCACTCCGGATTCCAGTCGCTTCGCTGTACCGTTTCATGGCCTTAGGCCTTGCACTTGGAATGGTTCGTTACCTTCAGCTTCTATATCGTCTCTTTACAGGAAAAGCGCAAACAGAAGCAGACAACGGAAACGATATGGAAAATGAGAAGGAGGAGATGAACTAATGGGTATCGGGATTTTCTTTCTAGTTCTATTCGTGCTTATCATCGCGGCACTTCCCATTGGAGGCGTTTTTTCCTTTCTCTCTATGTTGCCCCATTTAGCAAATCAAGCCTTTTCCTTTGGTGTAAGTGATGTTGCCCGTGCCATGTTTTCGGGGCTAAACAGCTTCACCCTTCTAGCCGTGCCTATGTTCATGGTCTCCGGTATGATTATGGCAAGGGGCGGTATTTCGAAGAAACTCTTCAATTTCTTTGGTTATTTTATCGGCAATAAAACGGCAGGATTTCCCTGCGCTGTCGTCGTTACCTGTATGTTCTATGCGGCTATTTCCGGATCCTCCCCAGCTACAGTTTCTGCTGTAGGATCCATGACAATTCCATTTCTCGTAGCCAAAGGATACGACAAGATCTTTGCAACTTCAATTGTGACAGTTGCAGGTGGACTTGGAGTCATCATTCCACCGTCCATATCTTACATTGTCTACGCTTCCATCGCCAACTGTTCTCCCTCAAAACTCTTCATTGCCGGAATCATTCCGGGCATCCTCATTGGCGTTGCCCTCATGGTTTATTGCTACATTTACTGCAAGAAGCATGGTGAAGATAAACAAAAACTTCAGGAAAGCTATGCCAAGCTCCACAAAGACGGATTATGGAAGCTCTTTAAAGACAGCTTCTTTGCTCTTATGACACCGGTCATCATTTTGGGAACGATTTATACAGGCATCTGCAGTCCTACTGAGGCTGCTGTAATCAGCGTTTTCTACGGTCTTTTTGTGTGCATCTGTGTCTATCGAACACTTTCTATCAAGGACCTTGGACATGTTTTTATGGAAGGTGCCAAGACATACGTCAATATTCTTTTCGTCATCGCTGCAGCAGCCGCTTTTGCAAAGGTATTGACGCTGCTCCGTTATCCTCAGACCATCAGCCAAGGGGTTCTTGCCCTTTCGGACAATAAGTATGCAGTCCTTCTCATCATGAACCTTGTCATGCTTGTATGCGGCATGTTCATCGACAACATTCCAAATATCATGATTTTAACTCCAATCATGGTTCCAGTCGCTACGGCCTTAGGTGTTGACCCGATTCATTTTGGGATCATCATGACCTGCAACCTAGCTATTGGTATGGTTACTCCTCCCATGGGAATCAATCTTTTTGTTGCATCCGGCATGACAAAAATTCCTATGCTGAGACTTGCCCGTTCCGTCGTTCCCTTCCTCGTTACATTCCTGATTTCCCTAGGTCTGATTACCGCTGTTCCAGGGATTTCTATGGGGCTTGTCAGTGCCCTCTCCAAAGATACTGCAAAAGTTGCAGCAACGACAACACCTGCTTTGGATGCTGATGCCGATTTTTATGGAAAAAACATCAAAGCCTTGGACCCTGCGTCGATTCCTGCAGAATACCATTGGAGAGCCGCCATGACTGTTGCTGACTCATCTATCAACTATAAGATGGTCTCTGAATTTGCGTATTTAATTCACCAAAAATCCGGCGGTAAGATCACGGTTGATATCTATCCAAGCGGTCAGCTGGGCAACACAACGGAATTTACGGAAGCTGTGGTCAGTGGTTCAATAGACATCGGGACAGGAATGACAACAGACCTTGTTGATTTTATCCCCCAATATGCCGTCTTTGACATGCCAAACCTATTTGATGATGTAAAACAAATGAGAGCCGTCCTCAACGGGAATTTTCCTAACATCATGAACCAGTATTGCAATGCGGGCGGCATCCAAATGCTTGGTTACTCTGATGCTGGATTCCGTCAACTCACAACAAACAAGATCGTAAGAAAACTGGATGATCTGAAAGGGCAAAAAATCCGCGTTATGACCAATCCTTACCATCTTGCTTATTGGGATGCCCTAGGTGCAGCAGCAACACCGATGCAGTTCACAGAAGTATTCATGGGACTGCAGCAAGGAACCATTGACGGACAGGAAAACCCTTATATGAACATTGTAGGAAACAATGTTCAGGAAGTGCAGAAATATGTAATCGAAACCAATCATATCGGGCACATCATCACCTTCTTCATGAACAAGGATGTTTATAACTCTCTGCCTGAAAATGTCCGTCAGCTTGTCGACGAATGCGCTGCGGCCGCTACTGCGTATGGCAATACCAAAGCGGATGCCAGCATCAAAGAATACAAACAGATCTGCATTGACGCAGGTGATCAGATTATTACGCTGGATCCCTCTGTCGTAGAAGAAATTCGCCAAAAAGGCAAAGTCGTACAGCAAATGGTCCGGCGCGATGTAGGTAATGAAATTGTTGACCAACTCATGGACGCAATTGCACAAACCAAAAAGCAGTAATTTACAAAAGCCTTGATGCCTGCCATCAAGGCTTTTAGAAAGGATGTACTTTATGAATTTTCTCATCAAGAATGGAACTTTCTTGGATACAGAAACAGGCACTTGGATTCATTCCAATCTTGCTATCATAGGTGGAAAGATTGCGGAGACGCCACTCCCTCACAAATCGAAAAACTATCGTATCATCGATGCCAAAGATTGTCTCATTACGCCAGGTCTCATTGATTATCACACCCACTACTACGAAGGCGGCAGTGAAAATGGTGTGAATCCAGACGCGACTTCATTCTGCACTGGTATTACAACAGCAGTGGATGCAGGCACAACAGGTGCGGGTGGCTATGAACTTTACTACAAGACCATTATATCGATGTCTGACGTACGGATTCTTAACTGTCTGCTCGTCGCCTCCGGTGGTCAATCCAATAACCGATATCCAGAGAATCTAGACCCCAAATATTTTGATGAAGAAAAGATTATGTCACTATTCAAGAGGTATGGTCATAACCTTGTTGGACTGAAAACAAGACTGTCAAAAAATATTCTCTCTGCAGGAATGGCTCGTATTTCCTTAAAAAAGACCATTGAAATTGCGGATCGCATTGGTACCCGTGTTGTGGTTCACGTCACCGATTCTCCCATTCCCCTTGACGAACTTGCATCGTATCTCCGTCCTGGCGATGTCATCTGCCATATTTTCCACGGAAAGGGTAAACATACCTGTCTAGACAAAGATGGCCATGTTCTCAAAGGCTTATGGGAAGCACGCCGGCGCGGTGTCCTCTTCGATGCCTGTAATGGAAGAAGCAATTTCGATCTCGTCGTGGTTCAAAACGCAGTCCAAGAAGGATTTGTGCCAGACATCATCAGTTCCGATAACAATGCATCCAGTTGGTTTCTTCAACCCCTTCATTCCCTTCCCCGCATTCTCTCAAAATATGTAGATTTCGGGATGAGTTTAGAAAGTGTGCTCTTAACAGCAACAAAGAAACCAGCACATCTCATTGGCCATCCTGAATTAGGAACGCTGAAGGTCGGTACGCCTGCAGATCTTGTAATTTTTAAAGATAAAAGAAAACAAGTCCCCTATGAAGATTGCAATGGTCATACCTTCATTGGCCATCATGTTCTTGTACCTCAAATGACATTTAAAGATGGTCGCTGCGTCTATTGTCAAGCTGACTTCCAATAAGTAAACAAAAGCCTGTGCACTCCAACCTATCAGGAGCTGCCAGGCTTTTGTTTCATCATAGAGAGATTTTTGCAATGCATCGATTACATCAATCCTTCTTGCCTCACAATCCAATATATTTAATTTGAATTTTAGATAATATCATGATATATTATCTTTAAAATTAATTTCCAGGAGGTGCCATGGATACTGATTTGATTCGTACTTTTTTGACGCTTGCCCAATGCAACAGTTTTTCCACGGCTGCCGAAAAGCTCACCATTTCCCAATCCACGTTGAGTCATCGTCTCCATCAGCTAGAAGAAGAATTGGGAAATATCCTCGTTTGCCGCAGCCGAGGGAAACGGAATTTTCACCTTACTGAAGCAGGGTTGGAGTTTATCCCTCTTGCCGAGGATTGGATGCACCTATCCCGTTCCATCAAGGGGTTTCACCTAGGAAGACGGTCCCAGATGCTGCGTATCGGCAGTATAGAATCCATCAGCATGGTCATGAGCCCGTTTTACAAAAGACTGCTCAATGACAAAGGGGGCTCTTCCCCGCTCCACCTCTTTTACACAACAAGCCCATCCTTTAAACTCTATGATTCCCTGGAAGCCCATCAACTTGACGTGGCTCTGGTCGTAAGGAAGCGGCGCAGTCCCCTTCTTGTAACAGATCCCCTTTTTTCCGAAGAACACTATGTTGTTGGAGATTTTGGAAATCATCCCCAGCCTATTGATCCAACCACTCTCCCACCTGGTCAAGAGCTGCTTGCTGACTGGTCACCAGATTTTGAGCCCTGGCATCAAGAAGTTTTCGGTTCATCGGCAAGTCCCCTTGCCACGGTGGACACATCCCAAGCCCTGCTTTCCCTTTTGGGAAAAGAAACGTGGAGCATTATTCCAGAAGCCTTTGCCCTCTATCTCAAGGACTCTGGAATCTTGGATCGCTTAGGCCTATTTCTCTACGAACTGACTACGCCGCCACCGCGCCGCGTGACGTATAAGGTAACCCATCGGGATCTCGATCCCGTCCGTAAGGAACTGCTAACTTATTTTGAAAAAGAACTGGACCATTTTGTGTCCGCTACCGGATTTACCTTACGTGCAGGAAACACAAGGAGGAAAAATAATGGAAATTGTTAGAGGCGGTGTTGTTTCAAAACTGCTTGAAGGCGTGCCTATCCCAAAGATGTTCCGGGCAAAGCAAAGCTTTCCCCGGCCTCTCATCAAACGGGAAGATATCCCCGCTGCCGTTTGGCAAGCCATGGAAGGCGAACGTGTAGCTTCACTCATCAAACCAGGTATGAACATTGCCATCACGGCAGGCAGCCGCGGCATTGCCAATGTCGACGTCATCACTAAAGCTATTGTTGATTTCGTAAAGAAAAAGGGGGCTCATCCCTTTATCGTTCCTGCCATGGGAAGCCACGGCGGGGCGACAGCAGAAGGACAGCTCCAGATCCTTGAAGGCTACAACATTACGGAAGAAAGCATGGGTTGCCCTATCCGCTCCTCCATGGAAACCGTCCTTTTGGGAACAAGCGAGCTGGGAAAACCTGTTTACCTAGACAAGATTGCCTATCATTCCGACGGCATCATCGTCTCCTGCCGCGTAAAGCCCCACAATGCCTTTCGCGGCCCCTATGAAAGCGGGTTCTGCAAGATGATGGTTGTTGGCCTCGGCAAACAGGAAGGCGCCGAAAGCGTCCACAGCGACGGCATGGGCGTCATTGCCAAGAATCTTCCAGCAAACGCCAAAGTCATTCTCGATAAAGCCCCCATTCTCATGGGCGTCTGTACCATTGAAAATGCTTACGACGAAACAGCTAGAATTGCAGCGGTTCATCGGGATGACATCCTAACGGAGGAACCGGGGCTTCTTAAAGAAGCCTTTGGCAATATGCCCCGTCTCATCGTTGGTGAATGCGATGTACTCATCGTCGACGAGATTGGGAAGAATTACAGCGGCACCGGCGTTGACCCCAACATTACAGGAACCTTCTCCACGCCTTATGCCCATGGCGGCGTCAACGTGCAGCGGACATGTTTTCTTGATCTAACGGAAGCTTCTCATGGCAACGCCCTCGGGACGGGCCTCGCAAGCTGTATATCTAAGCGCCTCTTTGACAAGATTGACCTGCAGATGATGTATCCCAACACCATTACCAACACGGTCATCCGTTCGGCAGAGCTTCCTATCATCATGGCAACGGACAAGGAAAGCATCCAGTTCTGCATCCGCACGTTAAATGGGGTTGATAAGGTACATGCCCGTGTCATCCGGATTCCCAACAGTCTCCATATCGGAACCATCATGCTTTCCGAAGCCTATTATGCTGATGTCGCAGAAGGCAAATATGAAGGACTGGAAGCCCTAGATACGCCTGAATATATGGAATTTGACGATGAAGGCAACCTTTTGACGAAGATCATCTGATTCTACTAAAAATGGCTCTCTCCTGCATTTCTGTAGGAGAGGGCCATTTGTTATCCTTGCTTCTTTTCCACCCGCTTAGTTGCAATCACGTCAATGCCAAGCCCCAGTACATCTGGAATAAGCACACTTCCTTCTTCGACAGGAGCCTTCACCACCGTCTTCCGGATTTCTTTCATCACGGGGAAAATCATGTTTTTAGGAATCACGCCTTTAGTTCTTACACTCACGAGCGGCAATTCTCCACCTTCAACAAGGACAGAGCTAGCAATACTGCGTTTGGGGGCAATGAGCTCCTGCCGAGCATAGGTTTCCCCCCGCTTACATAGCGCCCCCTCAACGGAAAGGACCTCAATGGTTTCTGCGCTTTTTTCATAGGCGATATGCAGGTCACAGCCATTGGGGCAGACAATACAGGTTAACTCCTTATTCATCAACGCTCACCTCCAAGGACGCTGTTCCAATAATCTGGTTACTCTTAATGGGCAGTTCAATCATATTTGCCGGCAGGGCATTTTTTACAAGCTTTTGGGCAACAACATGATTCCCTTGGCGAACCGTAATTTTGGCATTTTTCTGAGGGCCCCGTACACGAAGGGAAAGGGTTACATCTTCTTTTCCTGTAAGCTTTTGAGGAACCGTGTGTCCCACATTACGGCCCGTTTTAACGTCAATGACAGCCTCATAGCGGCTTCCTTCCAGGTAGCGCTTGATTCCCCGGGCCATAGCTTCTGCTTCCAGGGAGACAAAATCAACCAAGTCATGAACATGTAGGACGTTGCCTGCGGCAAAGATTCCCGGTACGGTCGTTTCAAAGTATTCATCGACAATGGCCCCACTCGTAGCCGGGGTAAGAACAGCGCCTGCACCCAAGGTCAGTTCATTTTCCGGGATCAATCCAACAGAAAGGACAAGGGTGTCACAAGGGATTTCCTCTTCTGTTCCTTCAATCACTTGAAGCTTTTTATCCACTTTGGATACGACAACGCTCGTCACACGGTCCGTTCCCTTGATATCTGATACGGTGTATCCCAAGTGCAGGGGAATGTCATAATCGTGGAGACACTGCTCAATATTGCGGGGAAGGCCGCTCGGGATAGGGTTGATCTCGTAGACGCCGATGACATGCGCTCCTTCAAGGGTAAGGCGGCGAGCCATGATAAGGCCAATATCCCCGGACCCTAGGATCACCACTTCTTTGCCAGGCATCCGGTTTTGAAGATTGATATAGGCCTGGGCCACGCCTGCCGTAATGACACCAGCCGGGCGGGTTCCCGGAATAGCAAGGGCTCCTCTTGTCCGTTCCCGGCAGCCCATAGTGAGGACAACCGCTTTTGCTTTAGCAATGATCATGCCCGATTCATGGGCTGCCTGCACCTCATGATCAGGTGTCACGTTAATGACCGTCGTATCCGTCACATAAGGGATCTTCCGTTTTTCCACTTCCTTGATAAAACGGGCTGCATATTCAGGACCGCTTAACGATTCTCCAAACCGTGTGAGGCCAAATCCATCATGGATACACTGTTTGAGTATGCCGCCCAAGGCATGTTCCCTTTCAAGGATCAAAAGATCCGTAATTCCTTCATCATAGAGCTGGACCGCCGCTGCAAGACCAGCTGGGCCGCCGCCGACAATGACGACATCCGTATGCAGCACCTTAGCTTTTTCCGCTTTCATTTCCATCTGCTCCCTCTCATTTCCCGGCTTCATTCCGAACTGTTCCTGTAAAGATCCAGCCGCCTTCACGCTGGTAACGAAGATCTTCCGGAGAAAGCCCCAGTTCCTTTTCGATGAGTTCCGTAATCCGCGTCTGGCAATAACCGCCCTGGCATCTTCCCATCATGGATCGGGTCCGGTTCTTGATTCCCGTCACTGTATGGACTCCCAAAGGATTATGAAGAGCCGCCAAGACCTCAGCCTTGGTCACGTTTTCACAGCGGCAAAAGATCTGTCCATAGTTTGGATCTTCTCTGATCGCTTCCACCCGTTCTTCCAAGGTCATTTCAGCAAAACGCGGAATCGGTTTGCGGATTGGATCGAAAGCCGCTTTTTTCTTAATGCGGGTTCCTTCATTTTCTTCCGTACCAAGGAGAATGGCTGCCACGCGGCGAGCCAGCGGTGTTGCCGCCGTGACACCAGGAGACTCGATTCCTACAAGGCTGATGGTATGGGGGATCCCTGCATTTGTATCAATCCGGAAATCCAGAGCTTCCTTTGTTGTCGGATTACAGTTGCGCCACCGGATTCCCACAAAATTACGGATGAAATAAGGGCGCGCCATCTTGGGGAACATCTTTTTTCCATCAGTAAAAAGTTTATCCAAACTCTGCTTCTGGTTTGCATAATCCTCGGGGCCTTCCGTATCATACCAATCAGGTCCTACGAGAATATTGCCATCCACCGTAGGCGTTGCGTGCGTCACGAATCCCCCTTGGTCATTTGGAGCTGGATAGACAGGGATCTTGAGAAACTGGCCGGCCTTTTTATCAAGGACGTAATACTCTCCTTTGCATCCATACTGAGGAACATGCGGATAGCCCATCATTTGGCCGATCTTGTTGGCATAGGCACCGGCGCTGTTAATGACCCATCTTGCAAGGAAAATGGCCCGTTCTGTCGTTACCTCATACAAGTCTTCTTTCCCTGATATGGAAGGATTTCGCTTGATAAGAAGAGCCATGTCGGGTGTATCCTTAGCAATCTGCTTAATGCCCGTGACACGGGATCCGAAGTAGAAATGAACGCCATTATGGCAGGCATTTTCAGCAAGTCCAATGGTGTACTGGAAAGGATCCAAGATTCCGGAACTAGGAACATACATGGCAAAATTGCCGCCTGCGTTAGGTTCAATGCGATGCATTTCGTCAGCATCGACCATACGCATACCTTTGACGCCGTTTGCTTCCCCGTTGGCCTTAAAGCGCAGGATATTTTGGCGGTCATGTTCGGTAAATCCAACAACCAATTTTCCCGTTCTCTTAAAAGGCACACCCAGTTCGGAAGCCACTTTATCGAATTCCTGATTGCCTTCTACGGAACATTGGGCCCGCAGCGTCCCCAGTTTATACGTAAACCCACCGTGAAGCATGCCCGTGTTGCGGCTGGAGTTTCCTGTCGCCACATCCAGTTCCTTTTCAAGAACGGCTGTTTTTAGTTCATATCGGGATAGTTCCCTTGCAATGGCGCTTCCTACGACCCCTGCGCCAATGACAATGACATCGTATTGTTCCATTCTTCTTTTTCCTCCTTATTCAAGGTTCCTTTCTAAAATAGCAGGGAAGGCGCTGTTAGGCAAACCATAATCATGAATAACAACCATAAGGGCCCCCCAATTTTAACGTAATCACTAAATTTATACCCAGCGGGAAGTATCTGCATATTTACAGGCGTCCCGATTGGGGTTGCAATGGCCATATTAGACGCCACAGCAATGAGAATGATAAACGGTACAGGACTGAGCCCCATCTTGAGTGCCAAAGGAATATAAATAGGTGCAAGCATCGCCGAAACCGAAACATTCTGCATAAATAAGGTCAAGAAACTTCCTAAGACAAACATCACACAAATGACGACCGTCAAGGAAGCATTTTCACCTCCGAAAAAATCAAGGATACTACTGGCAATCAGCTCTCCTGCTCCGGTCTTTTCCAATCCCGTTCCCAAAGTGGTAATGGCGCCGACGGTCAGAAGAACACCCCAATTGAGTTCGTGCAAGGTTTTCTCAAAAGAAATCGTTTTGGTCATAAAAAGGATCGTCGCGCCAATCAGGGCAACATTTGCAATATTCAAATAGGCACTGAAGGGCCTGAAACCACAAAGGATAAATCCCACAATGCAAATTCCCAACGTAAAGACCGAGATGACCTGCTTTTTCTTAGGAACCTGAGGAATCCCGACCCCATCGAGTTCATCACAGGGCGCCGCTGCATATTGGTTTCCATCGTCAAAATGAGGGGACCCTGGCTTTAGGGTCTTTTTAGTAATGGTATACCCAATCGTTGCAAAGTAAAGGACCATGACAATATCAACGATCCACATGATGCGTGTAACATCAAAAACCCCCATTCCCATCTCATACCCTGCTGTCTGCATGAGGAAACTGTTGGCTGTATTCTGTGAAGTTGACCCAACAAGGGTCGTTGCCCCACCAACAATGCAGGCAATTCCGGCGGGCATAATGACCATCTTGGAACGGATTTTTCCTCTCGAACCAGCCGCAACCGCTGCTATGATTGGCATCCACATGGCAATGCATCCAGAATCACTCATGAAAGCAGACATGAAGGTACAGATGGTCACCACAACAACAGTAAAGATCCTTTCATTCTGCACAATCCTTAGTTTTCCAATGGCAACCCCCATCTTTTGAGCCACGCCGGTTTGAAAAATAGCGTCTCCAACAATCATCATCCCGGCAATCATACAGACAGGAGCACTGCCAAATCCCGAATAGATGGCAGATAACTTGACACTGGGGAGCATGATTCCCATTGCCAGTGAGCAAAGGACGGCCGTAACCGCCATAGGGAACGCCCTCGTGATGAATAAGACCATCGTAACTGCGACAATTACGATACATAGTGTAGTCTCGGACATATTTGCGCCTCCTTCAATATGTCTCCGTAAAAATTCAAAGGACTCGTAATATTCAGTTTTCTGCAGTTGTGATCACAATCTCCTCTTTCATCCTAGGAAATATTTAAGTTCTAGTCAATTTATATTGATTATATTGATTTAATTTGTTAATATTCACCTTAAAGGCAAGAATAAATGCAAATTAAAGAAGGCGATTTTCTTGGGTAAGCTTCCTTATTATGCCTATTTTGGATCCTCTATCGTTTATTCCGTTCCACAGCTCCATGATGAAATGGAAATTTATCTCAGTCTGAATCATAATGGCAGCTTTCTGGTCCAAGATACCCGTTATCCCCTCGAAACGGGCAGTCTGATCATCATCCGACCCTTTGAAATCCATTATTTATTCAGTTCAGTCAAGGATCATACAGATCGTTATGCTTTACGCTTTCCTGTTGGTTTCCTTGAAAAGATGTCCACACCGGAAACTAATCTAAAAAAGCTATTTGAAAATGTTCCCCACCATATCATGCTTTCTCAGCATGACCTCATTAAATTTTCGAGTCTTATGGAGGACTTGATTGCTCCTGTACGCCCCCAATTTGGGGAAGATATCTATCGCACCCTTTTGCTAGAAAAATTTCTGCTTGCTGTGGCAAGGAAACTGCACGATTGCAAGACAGACGAAACAGCCGAAATCGAAACGCGCGACCGCACCATTATGGATACCATCACCTATATTTCGGCCCATTACCTGGAGTCCATCCATCTTGACGATATCGCCACCCACCTTTATGTCAGCAAATCCCGTCTCTGCAAGATTTTCAAGGATCATACGGGGATTTCCATTGGCGACTATATGACAATGCTCCGTCTGCAAAAAGCTTGTGTCCTCTTGAAAGAAAATACCATGATGGTACGGGATGTAGCAGCTGCGGTAGGATTTAAGAGCTATCCGCATTTCATTCGAACCTTTACCAATAAAATTGGAATGTCACCGAAAAAATTTGTACGCGAATCAAAAAAGTAACAACAAAAAAGATGGAAGCAACAGCACTTCACATACTGTTGTTTCCATCTTTTTGTTATCCAATACTTTCGTGTAAAGTGACCTCTTATTATTTCCAAAAATGTTTGAGGGCACCATTACCTTCAAAAGGAACAGGGAAATAATCCCCTACCAAGGATCCTCGCTCTGGTTCGAGTTCTTTTGCAAGGGCTTTTGATACCCAGATTCGTTCGAGGTTCCCTGTATTGCGGATAATCGCCATGCGAAGATCTTCCGGGGCAATTCTTCCTGCGGCCTTGATACAGGCTTTAAAAACAAGTTCGTCCGTTTCCATCGTCGGCGGAATCATAGCCGTAAAGGGCTTCATTCCCGTCAAAGCATTAATGACCGTCATGGATTCATCAAGTTCGTCCCGAACGCGCCGGGAAATAAAGTTTCCCATGCCGATTCCATTGCCATTGCCTTCGGATTGAGGCGTAATGGAGAGAATCCCCAGCTCCGTCACATCAGGTCCAACATTGGGCCGATTATTGATGGGTCTTCCCACAATTGCAGGGTCCATCCCGGTCCCTGATATATTTTTTCCTAGCTCACAGCAAATCAGCACGTCCATCGCGTCAAAGGGAATGCGCGGGACCATTTTCTTGGCCCGTTCCAGGATTTTGGGTTCTTCTGTTGGGATTTCTTCTTTTCTGAGGGCATAGACATCAGCGAGTTCATCGTAACCATTTTCTATGACCGCAATCCCGCCAACGACTTTAGCGGTTTTAAGAGCCAGAAGCCCCACCCTTGCCATGTTATCGTTCAGATAATCCGTACCAAGGCTGTGGGTCATCGCTGCTCCTTTGTGTTTAGCCAGTCCAATAGCCATCATCTTGACAAGACCACTCTGATAGGCACCATAAATGGATGTATGAGTCTTTACCCGATTGAGCAGCAGGATGCCATCTGCCTCCGATGCAATCCGGTCCAAATAAACAGGGAGTCCCAGTTCCGTTCGGGCAATCTCAACGACATCCATACTTGAATAGATTGGAGCACCCACGGTCTCTTCCGTAATGCCAAGATTCTTTAAGACCTCAACCTGACCTTCTGCAGTGGCCCCGCCATGGCTTCCCATGGCAGGAACGATAAAGGGGACAGCCCCACATGCCTTGATATAACGGACCGCAGCCCTCATCACGGCAGGATAATCCGCAATACCGCGACTTCCACCTGTAATAGCGATTCGCATGTCTGGCCGTATGGGGAGTTTTTTCTCTTGAAGGCGCGCCAAAAGGACCTCTTCTGCCTTAGGCAGACGAGTTTTATCAAATTTCGTTTTGATTTCAATAACAGGAGGAATCCTGTATTCATCAAGCATTTTCTTTAGCGCATCCATCATATCATGACACCTCCCAAGCATTCCTTCCCCTCAAAGTATAACATAAAGAGATGACAGAATATTCTTGTATCATTCAGATTTTCTGATGAATCTTCCAAGAATTTTAAAAGAAAGCCAATAGGAATAGGCTTCTATTTCTGCATCCACAGTACTTCACTCATGCTTCCGTAAGGTCTTCCCCATTAGGTCATTGATGATATCAAAAAGACTTCCCTACGCATTTATAGGGAAGTCTTTCTCCAATCTTATCACGCAGCTGATTTCAGACCGGCTTTTTTCTTTTTCTGAATCAAAATCAGACCCACAAGCACAGCCGCACCAACGATATCGGTCTGGAAGCCCGGAATCATGAGGCACAATGCCCCAGCAAGGGCCACTACTCGAAGAGGGAGAGCAACCGGTGCATAGACGTAGCCTTCACAGGCAACTGCTAGAAGGAATACACCAAGTGCTGCCGTCGCCGTTGTCAGAAGCCCTTCTGCAAGGGTCGTATTAATGAGCATGAGCTGTGGGGACAGCACAAAGATGTACGGAATGATAAAGCCTGCAATAGCAAGACGTACGCTTGTCCACCCCGTCTTCATGGGATTGCCGCCAGAAACGCCAGCTGCCGCAAAGGCAGCCAGGGCAACAGGGGGCGTGAGGTTTGCAAACATGGCAAAGTAGAAGCTGAACATATGGGCCGATGCGTTCGGGATCCCCAGCTTAAACAGTGCCGGTGCTGCAATGGAGGACGTGATGATGTAGGACGGAATGGAAGGAAGCCCCATGCCGAGGATCATGCACGTCACCATGGTAAAGACGAGGGTAAAGAGAATGGATGTCTGGCCCAAACTGATAATGGTATTTGCCATGGTCAGGCCAAAACCAGTCTTGGAGGACACGCCAACGACAATACCGACACAAGCACAAGCCATTGCCACACTGACGGTCTGTTTAGCTCCATCGGCTAAAGCATCAACAATTTGTTTAAGGCTCATTCGCGTTGCTTTTTTCACAGCTGCAACGACAATCGTAACACCAATTGTCAGAACGGCAGCATAAACAACGGTAGAACCTGAGAAAAAGAGCATATACAGAAGGAACAGAATGGGAATAATCAAATGGCCCTGTGCTTTCAATACTTCCATAGCTTTAGGCAGTTGTGATTTAGGGACACCTACAAGCCCATCCTTAGAAGCACGCAGTTGAACCTGAATTAAAATACCCATGTAGTAAAGAAGTGCCGGAATGGCTGCCCATACAATGATTTCTGAATACTTGACACCCAAAATTTCTGCCATGATAAAGGCCGCCGCTCCCATGATTGGCGGAAGGAGCTGGCCGCCGACAGAAGCCGCGGCCGATACAGCACCAGAAAATTCGGCACTGTAACCGGTCTTTTTCATAAGCGGAATGGTAAAGGATCCCGTCGTTACAACATTTGCAACGGCACTGCCATTGATGGAACCCAAAAGACCCGCAGCGACAACAGAAACCTTGGCCGGACCGCCTTTTGTATGACCAGCGAGTGCAAGGGATATATCGTTGAAGAATTTACCCATTCCTGACTTTGTCATCACGCAGCCAAAAAGAATGAAAAGGAAGATATAGCTTGCCGAAACGTTGACCGACGTGCCATAGATACCTTCCGTGTTGGCAAAGAAATGATTCGAAAGGCTCAGCCAGTCGTATCCCCGGTGCATAAACATGCCGGGAAACTCACGGCCATATATTCCGTATAGAATGAAGCCAATACTCAAAAGAGGCAAAGCCTTCCCACTGCATCTGCGGGTCGCTTCGAGGACCAGGGCAACAAGGAGCGTAGCCATAATCATATCAGTCTGACTGGCTCGGCCAGCTCGTTCCACGACACCGAGATAATCGGTATAGATATAGATTGGAACTGCGAACGCAGCGAGCGCCAAAATCCAATCAAGAATAGAAGGTTTCGTCCGACTGGATTTCTTGCGCATCGGATACATCAAAAAACACAAGCTCGTCATCATGGCCACATGAAGACTCCGATGCACCAAAGTCACAGGAGGACCAAAGATAGCCGTATAAAGATGATAAAGCGAAACAAGGATACAAAAAATGTAAAAGAACGATTGCATGACGCCAGTAAATTTACGGGTCGCCGATTCCTTATCTACCTTTTCAATAATGGCCGTTGTTTTAGCCATCATTTCTTCGGACATATCACCGGTAATGACACCATCCTTATTAAGTGGTGCATCACTGAAAGAACTTGCCGAGGTAGGGTTGGTTGTGGATGCTTTCTTCAAATCTTCCATCAAAGAATCCCCTCTCTTCAATTACAAGAATCAATCGAGTATGTTCCGGCAGGAGTCTGCCACTGGTGATAAGCTCGTCATTGAGCTTGATTTTCCGTGTCGCGTAATGGGAGTTGATCCAGTCAATCCGTGGAAATGACTGGTCAATTTCATCCATAAAGATGTTGCCCTTCTCATCCACCCATGTTTTCTTCCCTCTATTTTCTGGGATTCCTGCCCCAAAAGCAGGAAACGAGATGGTATCAAGAATCAATGAATGGTCCGGAGCGATGTGGAAGTACTCATGCCAGTGAATATGTTCGAGTGAATGAATCCAACCAAAAAATAAACGATCCCCAGCTTTGGCAGGGAACTCAACATAGATGTGCTGGGTATCATAATTTTTGATTCTCATGACGGTTTGGCTTGCCCAATGCCACCAGGCCAAAAGTCCAATGGCAAGGGGCAGAAAGACCAAACACAAGGCAATTTTTTGTTTGCCTTTCATCCTGGATTAGAGCTTTCCTTTTTCCTTCCAGAACTTTTCAGCACCCGGATGGAGAATCAGCTGAGTTCCCTTAATTCCACGGAGGCCCGTATCCAGTTTAATTTCACGTTTTGCCGTTGCGTGGGAAGCACCGATGGTGGCAAGTCCTTTTTCAGAATAAATTCCTGTCAGAATGTCATAAACAACATCATCCGGCAGTTTCTTATCAACAAGCATAACATTCATAACAGCAGCCGTCGGCGTATCGACTTCGGTATCATAGGAAGTCTTAGGAATGCTGTATGGCATATAGAACGGGTACTTCTTAGTCAAGTTTTCAATAGCTTTCCCGTCAATAGGGATAAAGCGAATCTTTTTCATCGTACCTAGTTCTTTAATGGTTGCGTTGCCAAGACCGCTCGTTACAAAAGCAACGTCGCACTGACCGTTCTTAATCTGATCGATGGCTTCGCCATAGGACAAGTAGTCAACCTTAGCATCATCATAACTCATGCCATTGGCTTCAAAAATCATACGGGCATTTAGTTCAACGCCAGAGTTTGGGGCACCAACACCGACTCTCTTGCCTTTGATATCAGCAAAAGTCTTGATGCCCGTGTCTTCAGTCGTGACAATCTGGACAACGTTAGGCCACAGGCCCATCATAACGCGCAAATCCGGTTCCTTTTTCTTACCTTCAAAAGCGCCGAATGCTTCTTGGCATTGAATAACCGAGTCCGACATAGCAATGGCAAGTTCACCTTTTCCAGTGAGGATGCCATTGATGTTTTCAACCGTTGCACCTGTTGCCGTCGAAGACGTCTTATAGCCCATCTCTCCTACAACCTTAGAGAATGCACCTCCAATGGGGAAATAAATCCCGCTCGTAGGTCCAGTCAGCACGGTTACAAACTGTTTGCTTCGATCAAGCTTACCATCAGCGGATTTCTTATCCCCGCCGCTACCGCCGCAGCCGGCAATGACGGAACCGGCAACAAGCATGGCTAAAATTGAGGTAACGACTTTTTTGACTTTCATGATAACGCCTCCTTTTTAAACCCTTTTCTGCTATGCTTTCACAATTATCCCATATGGCAATCATTTGCAGTGCTCAATAGGGGACCCACGCATCCTCATTGATAAAATGACTCAACCATAAATGGAATTGCGAAACATATTTTATGAATAAAGAATATCATGAACAGAATTTTACGTCAATATTGTGAACTCTCAATTATTTTACATTTTCTATAATTTACGTATTGCAAAATAAGTATATAAAGTTTGATTTTATCAACTATATATAAAAGTATCTACGAATCACATATATTATTCTTTACATTTTTGCAGAAAATTCTAATACTTTTCAAATCAATTCACGAATTCGTCCGTCCGTGACGGAGTGTAAAAAGAAAGCTCCTTACTAAATTCTTCTTTCAGTCCATCACGATGAATGTTCAAATCGATACGAATGACATTTTAGATTTTAGATAAATCGTTTGCTTAAAACCACCTGTATGGGATTTCCCTAAGATGCGGTAACAGAAGCATGCTATAATGGACCTATCAAACCAGTCCTTACCATCCTCAAAAGGAGTGCCTATGTATCTATCTGATTATCTCATGCTTGCTATTTTGGGAGCTTCCTTTCTTTTTCCTTCTGACGCGCGGACCCATACGGTATGGGTCTTCTGCCTTATCTATGTGTTTATACGTATCAAGCACCGTAAATAATAGGTTCCTGCAGGAATCTTCATTTCATTCGTTCCACAAGGAGGATCTTATGAATAAGAAAATTGCTGCCTCTATCCTACTCACTTGTCTTTCCATGGGGTTTATGGGGGCCGCTCAAGCCTTTCCTTCATTACTTGAAAAAAATGAGGCAGCCCTCTATACTCCGCTACGGCACACGGGGACCCGCTGGACCCTTACCCACTTTTTTGCCCTGTTAGGAAAAAATGACAAAGAAGCCGCAGAATTTTTTGGTGGCGGCACGCCCACTGATTCCGCCGATGGAACATTTACAATTGGCCGCACCTATCCGGTCCGCCTCTTTGGTGAAAACCGGGAAGCGGGAACACTCTATGACCGGGACGGCAAGGTGCAGAGCATTACGGTCCAGCTCGAAGATTCCCGGGCCGCTGCCTATGAACCGGTCCTAACGTGGTACTATGGTGCTCCGACAAAGGTCCAATCGGTTCCGTCTGAAGCAGGAGCCACTTATACAGAATGGACCCATGAAAATGCCCGAATTCGGCTCTACCAAATGTATGGACTGTCGGCCCTTGAAGTCACCCCCTCTGAAAAGAGAGGCCACACGGTTACACCGCCTTTATGGGGCGGTAAGTGGATTCCAGAGGACATTCGCCGCATAACAAGCGGCATGAAAAAGTTTCCGCCCCTTGAAAGGGCCATCATAAAAACCTACGGCATCGACGAGGCGGAGCGGAAAGATACAAGATACGCCTATGAAATCCTTGACCTGGATGGAGACGGGACTCTTGACGTCCTTGCGATTGTTTCCGGGCCTTACACAAGTGGCACAGGCGGTGATTCAGCCCTGTGGGGGACCTTCCGGAACGGCACCTTTGAGGTAAAGCAGACCTTCACCCTCATGAGAACGCCCCTTATTGTTACGGCAGATCCAACAAGCCTCATCGTCCGGAGAAGCGGCGGCGGTGCCCCCAGTAAGATTGTGCGCCTTGACTTAAAGGACGGGAAGTTTGCAGAAAGCCAAGACGAAAATGTCATGAAGAACCTCAAGAAAGATAAAGCCGTCGTCCTCTTTGACGGCGTGCGGGAAATGAGATTATAAGAAAATGCAGAACGGGCCACCATTGCAGCGTGCAAGGGTGGCCCGTAGGCTGTGGGAAAAGAAAGGCTGTCAAGCTGTCTATTCAGGCTTGGCCAAAATGGCTGTCACGAGCCTGCGGCTCTGGCTGTCGAGCTAAAAGGCCTGCTTTGATGCTATATCGCTAAGGCTGCCTTCGGCAGCTGGCTGAGGCGGAAAGCATAGGAAAAAGGGTCTTCCTTGGCTAAGACGCTCCGCTTGGCTAAGACCGCCGATGGCGACAGGCTAAAAACTGTGAGGCCGGCGCCAATTGTGTTGTCGGGGATGCGTTTCTTGTCTGAAGAAGGCAGTTATAAGGCAATATAAAGGCAAGAAAGTCCATGTTTCATTCCAGTACTATCCCTGCCTTACGGGCTTTTGCCTTCACATCGCTCCGCTCAGTTCGATCTGCAGAAAATATTTCAACACCTATTGAATCATCTGATTCCGAATGAAAGAAGAAATCAGATTGAAGCTCCCACCCGAACGCGTCTCTTTGTCCAGGTGGGGCTTTTCTCTCTTTTCTTTAGGTTTAGGGTCGGCGTTATGGTTTTTTCACAACACCTTGACTTGATGCAATCTTTGCGCCGAACCAAACTAAACTAAAACTTCCACTCCGCCCCCACCTTCCAAACCCGTCCGGGAATGGCAAAGCTACTGTCCGTATCGAACGTTTTATCAAAAAGGTTATCGATGCCGGCAAAGACCATCATGCGACCCAGTTGTTTAGTAAGCGATAGATCCATCGTGCTGTAGCTATAAAGGCTTGCTAATCCGGTCCTGGCGCTTTCGATGCGGTAACGGTCGTTCCATCTAGCGGCAAGGCTCACAGTAAAGGGGGCTTTCTTACCATCCGTGTAGGAAACTTCCATTAGCCCCGTGGCTCGGGCCATCCCCGAAAGCGGTTCATGGGTTTCGTCGTCACGCCCATCCATATAGGTATAGGCGGCCCGGATACCGTAATGGTCATCAAAGTCATAATGGAAGTCACCTTCGATGCCTTGAATGGTGGCGCGGTCAACATTTGCATAGGAGTTGATGAGCGTCATATGGCCGCGGCCCGGGATCCTGCCTATGACCTTGCTGACAATAAGGTCTCTTGCCTGATTATAAAAGTAGGTCACGCGGCCTTTTGCTTTGCCCCACTCCCCTTCGTAACCGGCATCAAAAGTGCGGGTCTTTTCGGGGCGCAGGTCCTCGTTTCCGTAGACGATGACCGTCATATAGGGTACGGGCGTTTCTTCCATATCACCATAGCGTTCAAAAAGGGATGGTGCACGGTAGGCAAAGCCATAATTCACCTTGAAACGGTTATGGTCATCCATAAGGTAGGTCAGTCCAGCCCGCGGTGACCACTCACTGCCAAAGTCTTCATGATGGTCCCAGCGGATACTAGGCACAAAAAGCAGTTTCTTCCCGATTTTCCATTCATCGGCACCGTAAAAAGCATACTGATCCGTGCCCCGTTCGCTATATCCCTTGGTGAGGCCTCCCTCGCTCTGAAAACGGTCCGTACGGCTTCCGCCATAACGCGTGCTGCCCGCCTCTAGATGACGGTATTCTGTCCCGTAAGTAAAGGTATGGCTTTCATCGGCGCGGTACGTCACGCGCCCTTCGACGGCACTCGTCGCATACTCGGCCCGGTCAAAATTGTACCCAGTTCCTGCACCCAAATAAGAGTGTTTTCCTAAGCGGTTGTGGTACACCTTGAGATCGTACTCATTTTTTCCGTGCGTCCCTTCATAGGCCAAGTGATAGTCCTGACGATTATTGTCATACCAAGTGGTGCCGCGGCTTTGGACGCTTTGCCGCAGGGATTCGCGCATAAAAGACGCTCCAAAGCGGACACTATCTTCATCCGTCATCTCATAGGTTCCTTCAAAAGAAAAATGGCGCCGGGGCCCAAACATATTGGTCCAGCCTTCACTTTCATCCTTACGGACCTTGGTAAGGTCGTAGCTCATGCCAAGGCTCAGTTTTCCCAGCTTATCCGTATTCAAGCCGCCATACAAGGAAGTTTCGCTGGACCCCGTCGTGACGCCGGCATAAGACGATGCCCCCTCGGGCTTTTTCATAAAGATCTGGATTACGCCGCCTACAGCATCACTGCCATAAAGGGCGGAGGCTGCCCCGCGGAGCACTTCAATGCGGTCCACATCATGAAGGTTGATGCGCCGCAATTCGTAGCCATTGATTGTTTCCGGTGCGTCTTCACCGGCTAGCCGCCGCCCATCGACGAGGATCAGTGTTCCCTTATTGCCCATGCCGCGCAGCGACACCTGGTGCGTCACTTGTGACGACTGACCCTGCATGGAAGTCGGCGTCAGGTCAAGATTCGGCACCCGTTTCAGGACATCTTCCACGGTCTGGGCTCCCCATTTGGCAAAGTCTTTCTGCGTCAATACATCAACTGATTGAGGAATCAGCTTGCGGTCGTTTTTGGTCTTCGTCGCCGTAATAACAATCTCCTGAATAGGCTCGTCTGCTGCAGCCGCAGTGCTTCCCGTCAAAAAAAATGAGGTCATTGCCACAAAGGCAAAAAACGCCCTCGGTCCATTCTCCATTTCCCATGATCTGGGATTTTTACCCATATTTTAATCTCCCCTATTTTACTTCGTATTTATCACGTTCCTATCATACGAAATGCTCACCTTCTTTGCAACAAAAATAACAAAAAAAGCCACGACCTTACCTAGTCATGGCTTATGATAGAATCCTTTCAGTGATTGCAGATTTTGTCAAAGATGTATGGCAGGGCTTCCTTTGCCTCGGCATAGCGTTCATCCGTTCCGCTTAGGATCACACTGTTTTCACGCGTCTGTTCGGCCTTACCGCTGCCGATGGTAAGGGGGCTGTTTGCCGGTTTAAATTCAAGGTACCCATTGATGATCGTCGACTGCAGCTTTACCTGGATAGCAGCAATGGACTTAAAAGGAATGACCTTGAAATTGTTGTCCCCCACGATCCAAAGGCCGCCCGTCTTATCGATGACAACGGCATGATCATGAACATAGAGATTGGCGCCGCAGCAGTCAATGGCATAGCGTTCCATCCCCAAAAATTCCCGGGCCGGGCTAAGCTGCATCTGTGCCTTTTGCTAAACTGCACATTCTTCTGCCGCAGCCTTGATCGAATCGAAAAAGCCCCATATTCCGACCCTTTTTTCGTGGTGGTCTGATTTCATTATATTGGGGCCCAAAAAGAATGCGATTTCTATCAGGAACCGCACCGTGAAACAAAAAAGCCTTCCCCGAAAGGAAGGCTAAAGATTCGACATGGTGACCCCGGAGTGATTCGAACACTCGACACACGGCTTAGAAGGCCGTTGCTCTATCCAGCTGAGCTACGGGGCCAAAATAAAATGGAGCGGGTGATGGGAATCGAACCCACGTAACTAGCTTGGAAGGCTAGGGCTCTACCATTGAGCTACACCCGCAAAAAAAATTTGGTCGGAGCGACAGGATTTGAACCTACGACCCCCTGCTCCCAAGGCAGGTGCTCTACCAAACTGAGCTACGCCCCGTTATAAACAGCAACAAGATGGTGGGCGCTAACAGGATCGAACTGCTGACATTCTGCTTGTAAGGCAGACGCTCTCCCAGCTGAGCTAAGCGCCCATCAAAGTTGGTGACCGGAGGGGGAATCGAACCCCCGATACCGCCGTGAAAGGGCGGTGTCTTAACCGCTTGACCATCCGGCCAAAAAAAATGGTGATCCGCCAGAGGATCGAACTCTGGACACCCTGATTAAGAGTCAGGTGCTCTACCAGCTGAGCTAGCGGACCACGTCAGTCACTGAAAAGTGACTACTCGTATATAATACAGCATGAGGTCATTTTATGCAAGTACTTTTTTTCTTTTTTTGAAAAATATTTTACAGGATCTTGCTGGATTCCCTATGGACAAAACGTCCCTTCTCCTCCCCTTCAAAGGAGACTTTTCAAAAGAAAACAGGATACCGTCCCCAAAAACGAAACGATACCCTGCTTTATGATTCATTTATTTGTGAGTGCCGCGGCTGCGCAGCTTGATCCACAAGGGACCAGCCAGGAAGGTCGACGTATAGAACCCACTGCTAAAGCCAACAAGCATAGCAAAAGAAAAGTTCCGAATCGTCTCCCCACCAAACAGGAAGATGGCAATGACGGCAAAAAGGGTCGTCGCCGACGTATAGATGGAACGGTTCATCGTCTGCCAGATTGAATTATCCACCATATCCCCCAAGCTTTCGCTGCGGCGGTGAGTATGGAGGTTTTCCCGGATCCGGTCAAAAATAACAATCGTTCCGTTAATGGAGTAGCCAACCACCGTAAGGAGCGCCGCCACAAAGGACGAATCCATTTCAAGCTGCAGAAGGGAGAACCAACTGAGCGTGACCATGACGTCGATGATAAGGGCGATAATGGCGGCAAAGGCAAAGTTATGCTCAAAGCGGATCGTGATGTAGATGATCATGAGCACCCAGCTGAGAGCAACGGCGCCCATAGCCGATTTTACAAGGTCGCGGCCTACCGTGGCCCCGACGTTTTCCACACGCAGGACCTCATTGGGTCCCAGCCGATTAGTCATGTCCGTCATGGTCTCAACGCGCTGGTCATCACTGATGATGCCCGTACGGATGAGGACGGACTGGCTTTCTTCGGTTTGCTGTCCATCCATACTGCCCAACTGGATGATACTGCTGCCCAGCTTATGGTCTGAAAGGACATCACGGACCTCACTTACGGTTACAGGGTTCTCGAACTTCACATCAATGATGCTGCCGCCCGTGAAATCAATACCGAGATTGAAGCCCCTTGTGAGCATAGACACAACGCCCACCAAAAGGAAGATCAGGGAAATGGAAAAGAAGACCTTCGCTTTTTTCACAATGGAAAAGTGCTTCATTTTTCCACCTCCTTATCTTTTTTCGGAAGGCTGGCTCCATAGAAGAAAGGATTCTTCGTAAATTGGCTGCCAACCAAGGCGTTCAAGATGAACTTCGTAACCGTAATGGCCGTAAACATACTGATGAGGACACCTAAGGCCAACGTCACGGCAAATCCACGGATGGGGCCTGTGCCAAGATAGAACAGCACGGCAGCGGCCATGATGGTCGTCACATTGGAGTCCATAATGGTTACAAAGGCACGGGAAAAACCGGCATTTACGGCTGCGCGCAAGGTCTTGCCCGCTTTCAGTTCTTCCTTGAAGCGTTCAAAGATAAGGACGTTGGCATCAACCGCCATCCCAATGGAAAGAATGATCCCCGCGATTCCCGGAAGGGTCAGTGTGGCATTGAGGCCTTTCATGACGGCAAGGACGAGGAGCGTATAAAGAAGCAGCACAACGTCAGCAATGAACCCAGACAGGCGGTAAAAGAACAGCATGAAGATAAAGACGCCAGCAACCCCAATGGCAAATGCCTTGACGCTCTTATCCTTGGAATCCTGGCCCAAGGTCGGACCGACGGTGCGGTTTTCCACCACTTCGAGCTTGATGGGAAGGGATCCACTGCGGAGCAAGATAGCCAGATGTTCAGCTTCCTGGGCATTTTGGGAACCTGTAATCTGGGCATTTCCGCCCGTAATCGGTTCACTGACACGAGGCGCTGTCAGGACCTTGCCATCCAGCAGGATGGCAATCTGGTTGCCTACATTCTTTGCGGTCAGTTCGGCAAACTTCTTGGCTCCTTCCTCATTGAACTGAAGGGTAACGACAGGACGGCCCGACTGATCGGCACTTGCCTTGGAATCTTTCAGGTCCTTACCAGTCAGGACCGTATTGCCTTCCATGTCCTTGAATTCAAGCATAGCCGTTTTGCCAAGCATGGCAATGGCCTGTTCCGGGTCCTTGACGCCCGGGAGCTCAACAATGATCCGGTCCCGGCCCTGACGCTGGATGACCGGTTCCGTGAGGCCGAGTTCGTTGACACGGCGCTCAATGATGCTGATGGAACGGTTCATGGCATCATCATCAACTTTGGCTTCCGGTGTATCTTCGGCTTGAAGGACAACATGGGTCCCTCCCTGAAGGTCAAGGCCCTGTTTGACAGAAAGCGCCAAAGGCTTGACTAGGAGCGCAAAGCAGATGATAATGGCCAACACTGACACAATCAGCTTGATCCGATTTTTCTGCTGCAAGATAAAGTTCCTCCTTGATGGATTGCAAATTTTTGCGGATGCCTGGCATCCAAGAAAAAAGACAAGGGACCCACAAAAAGGCACAAGGCCCTTTCATGGCTCCGGTTGAGCGCGGTCCCTCCCCTGTTATGAGGCTTATTTACACACCCTAAGTGCTTTTTCCGTCACAAGATAGCGGATTTTGAAGTCATGGGCCTGAGTCGGCAGTTCTGGAAGGACCTGGACCTCATTGGCAACACCCATGGCAACCCCTTTCGTGCAGCGGGGCAGGAAACGATCATAGAATCCTTTGCCCTTTCCCAAGCGGTCGCCGTGTTCCGTAAAGGCCGCACCAGGAACAAGGATAAGGTCAATATCCTCAGGGCTGATGACCTCGACCGGCTCCTGCGGAGTACGGATGCCATACATATCCTTTGCCAGTTTCTTTAAGGTTACAAGGCGAACAGCCTGCATATGGCCATCAAGGTCCAAGATCTGGGGGACACAGACTGTCTTTCCCATATTAAGGGCTGTCTGCATCGCCTGGTCGACGGAAACTTCCTTTCCTGCCATGGCAAGATACCCCATAATGACCTTTCCTTCTAGAAATAAGCGGCTCACAGAAATGTGGCTGTTGATTTCTTTATTGAACTTATTCAGTTCGCGCTGATTGAGCCTGGCGCGTCTTTCTTCGACTTCCTTACGGACTGTGCGCTTATCCATCTTATTTGGAAGCCTCGGAAGCAGCCGTTTCCTTCGCCTCTTCAGCAGCGTCTGCTTTGGTTTCTTCTACTTTTTCTTCTGCTTTTGCTTCTGATTTTTCTTCTTTTGCAGCCTTCTGCAGTTCCGTAGTGATAACGGTCCCGACAGCAGCGCGGCGAATCCAGATTTCAACGTCTTCCGCGACCTTGATGCGGATGCGGTCATCCTTGATCTTGGCAATTTCGCCAAAGATGCCGCCAATGGTGACAATCCGCGTGCCCACTTTCAGGGAATCGAGCATATTGGCGCGCTTTTTCTGATCACGCTTCTGCGGGCGGTAGATCATGAAATAGAAAATCACACCCATAAGGATAAAAGGCCAAGCCATTTGTACAACGTTTTCCATCTTTTACTTACCTCCTACTGGTTCTTTGGTATTGGTCTAAGAACGCCGCCCTAAATTCAGGGAACGTATCATTAGCAATGGCACTGCGCATGTCCTCTGCAAATTTTAACAGAAAACGCAGATTATGTATAGATAAAAGGCGCATGGCAAGAAGTTCTTCCGATTTAAAAAGGTGCCGGATGTAGGCTCTTGAGAAGTGACGGCAGGTATAGCAGTCACAGCCTTCTTCAATAGGTCGGAAGTCCTCCCTGAATTCAAGATTTTTGAGGACGAGCCGCCCCGACCGGACCATAGCCGTTCCATTGCGCGCGACCCGCGTCGGATAGACACAGTCAAACATATCGACGCCTAGGTTCACCCCTTCCACGAGGCAGTCCGGCGTGCCAACGCCCATCAAATAACGGGCCTTGTTTTTCGGCAGGTACTGTGTCGTCTTGCCCAAGATGTCATACATCAGCTCGTGGGGCTCGCCGACACTGAGACCGCCAATAGCCATGCCGGCAAAGTCAAGTTCTGACAAGGCTTCGGCACTGTACTTGCGCAGTTCTGGGTACATACCGCCTTGAACGATGCCAAACAGGCCTTGGTCATCCCGCGTCTTTGCGGCAAGACAGCGCTTTGCCCAGCGTGTCGTTCGCTCCGTCGACTTTTTGGCATAGTCAAAATCAGCCGGATAAGGAATACATTCATCAAAGGCCATGATGATGTCGGCCCCGATGTCTTCCTGGGCCTTCATGGCCACTTCCGGACTCAGGAACTGCTTGGATCCATCAATATGGGAACGGAAGGTCACCCCGTCTTCCGTAATCTTACGGATGGCACCAAGGCTAAAGACCTGGAAGCCGCCGCTGTCCGTCAGCATGCCTCGTTCATAGTTCATGAAGCGGTGGATGCCGCCGGCCTTACGGATAAGCTCCGTCCCAGGCCGCAGGAACAGGTGGTAGGTATTGGACAGGATGACTTGGCTTTTCATGTCGTAAAGTTCTTCCGGCGTAAGCGTCTTGACTGTTGCCTGGGTCCCAACGGGCATGAACATCGGGGTATCAAAGGTACCGTGAGGCGTATGAAGCTTGCCCAAGCGGGCACCGCTCCGGGGATCTTCCTTGATGAGTTCGAAGTAAACAGCGTGCATAAAGACTCCTTTATCAATCTTTGATGAACATGGCGTCGCCAAAACTGAAGAAACGATATTTTTCCTTCACCGCTTCCCCATAGGCATGAAGGATGTTCTCCCGACTCGAAAGAGCCGAAACCAGCATGATGAGCGTACTCTGGGGAAGGTGGAAATTGGTGACAAGGGCATCGACGAAATGGAACTTAAAGCCCGGATAGATAAAAATCTTGGTCCAGTTGCCGCCGGGCACCATGGTGCCGCTTGCTCCCGCCGATTCCAAGGTGCGGACACTCGTCGTGCCGACGGCAATGATGCGCCGGCCCTCTTTCTTGGCCCGGTTCAAGGCAGCGGCTGCTTCAGGGGAAACCGTATAGAACTCACTATGCATTTCATGGTCCTCAATGCGTTCCTCACTGACAGGGCGGAATGTTCCAAGGCCAACATTCAAGGTCACAAAAACTTCTTCAACGCCCATCTCCTTGATTTTTTGCATCAATTCCTTAGTAAAGTGAAGGCCCGCCGTCGGCGCCGCGGCGCTTCCAAGCTCCCGGTTATACACGGTCTGGTAGCGTTCCTTATCCTTGAGTTTTTCATGGATATATGGCGGCAGCGGTGTTTCTCCCAAGCGGTCCAGGATTTCCTCAAAAACACCGTCAAAGCGAAAACGGGCAATACGGCCCCCAAAATCCGTTTTTTCAAGGATGGTGCAGGAAAGTTCATCACTGAAGATGATTTCCGCCCCTTCCTGGAGTTTTTTCCCTGGTTTCACAAGGACTTCCCAATCCGTATTGTTTTTTCGCGTAAGCAAAAAGACTTCAACATGGGCGCCTGTCGTCTTTGTCCCGTGCAGACGCGCCGGCATAACGCGGGTATCATTGAAGACAAGGACATCACCCGGTCTTAGGTATTCAGGAAGGTTATAAAAATGGCGGTGTTCCAATGCACCTGTCTTTTTATCCATGACAAGCAGACGCGAAGCATCCCTTGGTTCAATCGGTGTTTGCGCAATGAGCTCCTTGGGCAGATCATAATCAAAATCAGTAACTTCCATATTAACTCCTTCATGGCTCGGCCCTGGGCCTCCCCGTTTGTTTGATTCATCAATCAGGCAGAAAATAGTTCCGTCCAGCCTCCATTGTATCAGGAATGGGCTGGACGGTCAAAAATGATAGGCAAAAAGAAGACGCTTTTTTGCGTTGGTTCATCCATGGCCGTAAGGCTCAGTAACGTTCTTCAAGGTAAATGCCCCGATAATAGTGCCGGAGAATGGTCTTATAATAATCCTTTTTCCGACGGGCACTCTTTTCAAGGGCCATACCGCGGGCGCCCCACTGGCTGAGTCCCACACCGTGTCCCCAACCGCCGCCGACAAAAAAGACCTTTTCGTCCTTGACCCCGGCAAATAAGCGCAGGTCCCCAACCTTCGTTCCCATGCCTTGGCGAGTCTTCTTGTCGATGGGGATCTTCTTGCGGCCCACTTCATAACCATAGGCATTCTTGATGGACACATCGATGGAGTCAGGTTCATCCGTTCCGATGGTTACCTCAAAAAGAGTGCTGTTAAGGCCCAATAAAGATCTCACCTGGCTGCCCGTGAGGGTTACGTCACGGCGGCTGCCCTTGAAGGTCATCCGTTTGACCCGGCCGCTGGTACCGCGATCACTGGACCACTTCATGGGCGCTTTTCCCAGTGGCAGGAGACGGATGCCCTGCAGCTTGCCAATGTCATAGCCGCCCTGTTTCAGCGTCCGTTCGAGCTGAGCCTCCGTAAAGCTCTTGGTCCAGCTGTAGTTGGGAGAATCCTTGTCATCATCCTTGACGGCCTGAAGATAAGGGATATCCTTTCCCCAGACATTTACGGCCGCTTCTGTATAACCGCCGCTCGTACTGTGGAAAAAGGCTTGGATGGGCTCCCCGTCATAAACAGCCGTCACGCCGCGCGTTGCCTTGACGAGTTTTGTCGTATTGGGATGCTCAGCTTCGATACCGCCATAGACCTGTCCTTGGTCCGTCGCCTTGATATCAAACCCTTCATACTGGGGATGATCCAAATGGTAGAGAGCAAAGCTGCGGGCAGCAACGGCCTGGGCCTTGATGGCTTCATCAGGCCACAAAGGAATGACTTCCTTAGCCACCACCCCATAAAGATATTCCTCCACGGGAAGCGCGTTGACAATGGTAAGGCGCTTTTTTTCACGGGTCATGACCGCCGTCAAGGCCCCGCGGTATTTCTTCCGGTTCACAAGGACGGGCTGACTGGCATTTTGGGCCACAAAAGAAAGATTGCCGCCAGAAAGCTTTTTCTTATCGGCATAAAAACGTCCGCCCTTGACGGAGATGAAATGCCGCCCTGGTGACAGGGTGACCTTCTTTCCCCGTCCATCAATGACCGTTATTTTTCCAGCAGAACTCAGTTCTGCCGAATACTGATCCACGACCAGGCCAACCCGGATCTTAGGACCTAGGGAAGCGGCCGAAGCACTTAGGGAAAAAAGCAGCATAACGGCGAGAAAAAAAGCGGTCAGGATCTTTTTCATCTTCATCGCCCCGCGTCCTTTGCCATGATTTCGGGAATGTTTTTCTTCCGCTTGCGAATCTCATAGCGATCCCGTTCGCTAAAGATGCAGCCACAATACGGCTGACGGTAAAGATCAAGATCGAGACTGATTTCAACGCCTTCTTCATACCCCGTACGAAAATCTTCATAATAGAAGGGAATCTCAAACCGCGCAGCCGCTTCTTCGGCGGTTCTGCGGATGAGGTCATGCTTTTGGTAAGGGCTTACGAGAAGGGTCGTGGAAAACGCATCGAAGCCATGTTCCTTGGCGTAGCGGGCGGCCATTTCAAGACGCACGCGATAGCAGTAAGCACAGCGCACAGTCGGTTCACTGAGCATGCCCCGAAGCGTATCTTCCAGAGGATAGCTCTTATCCGCTACGAGGGGATAATGACGGGCCTCACAAAATTCACGAAGCGTATTGAGGCGCCGCTTGAATTCTTTGTAAGGGTGGATATTGGGATTGAAGTAATACATCGTAAAGGTATGCCCTTCAGCCGTCAGTTCCTTTGTTGGATAGCAGGAACAGGGACCGCAGCAGGCATGAAGCAGGATATTCATGGTCATCTTCCTTCCGGATAGGCAATTCCAAGATAACGATATGCCGCCGCTGTTGCCTGACGGCCTTTAGGGGTCCGCTGGAGCATGCCCAGCTGCATGAGGTAAGGCTCGTAGACATCTTCTAACGTCTCTGATTCCTCATTTAACGAAGCAGCCAGGGTATCGACACCGACAGGACGGCCGCCAAAATCCTTGACAAGCTTCGTAAGCAGGCGCCGGTCACTGCGGTCAAGGCCCAAGTCGTCGATTTCAAGTCGCTCCATGGTCTTCCTGCAGATTTCCTTGGTAATCGTGTCCGCCCCGGCCACTTCGGCAAAATCCCGGACCCGTTTCAGGAGGCGATTGGCTACACGGGGCGTACCCCTGCTGCGCCGTCCGATTTCATAAGCTCCTTCATGGTCAATCTTGACGTTCAGGATTTCCGCTGCCCGTTCCACAATGATCTGGAGTTCCTCGGCCGTGTAAAATTCCAGATGGCAGATGACACCAAAGCGGTCCCGCAGCGGAGCTGCCACGCTTCCCATACGCGTTGTCGCCCCAATGAGAGTAAAGCGCGGCAGGTCAAGGCGCACACTGCGGGCAGCAGGGCCCTTGCCGATGATGATATCAAGGGCGTAGTCTTCCATAGCCGAATAAAGAATTTCTTCCACGGTCTTGGGCAGGCGGTGGATTTCATCGATAAAAAGCACTTCGCTTTCGTCCAGATTGGTCAAAATAGCGGCTAGGTCCCCCTGCCGTTCCAAGGCAGGTCCGCTGGTAATCCGGATATTGACGCCCAATTCGTTTGCGATGATGTTGGCAAGGGTCGTCTTGCCAAGGCCAGGCGGTCCATAAAGCAGGACATGATCCAAGGCTTCCCGGCGTTTGAGGGCAGCCTGAATGAAGACGGTCATATTCTCTTTGACCTTTTCCTGACCAATATATTCCTGGAGCCTGCGCGGCCGGAGACTGTACTGCCAGCCATCCTGAACCTGCTCACCGCCGGCAATGATGCGCTGATCTTCTTCCACAGCTTATCCCCTCCTTGCCATGACCTGGAGGGCCTTTTTGAGCAGGTCCTCCGCTGACATGTCCGCCGTCACCTTGATGCGGTTCATGACGCCTGAGATTTCATTTTGGGTGTACCCTAAGGAAGCAAGCGCCTCCATGGTTTCCGTCAGGGCAGAAGCTGGGCCTTCTGGAGCGAGGAAGCCTCCATTTGATTCGGGCAGCGGGCCTTCTGGTCCCGTCAGGTCCTTTAGCTCCAAGAGCATGCGTTCTGCCGTCTTTTTTCCAATGCCTGGAAGCTTGGTCAGGAATTTCACATCCCGATTCTTGATGGCAAGCAGGAAATCGTCCACCTTTGACGCGGAAAGGATTCCTTGTGCCACCTTCGGGCCAATGCCGCTTACCGTAATGAGCTTTGTAAAAAGACCATAGGCCTCCTGGGAAAGAAAGCCGTAAAGGGTCAGGGCATCTTCCCGGACGGCAAGGTACGTATAGACCTTGACCTTATCATCAAGGACCATGCGTCCCAAATCCGATGTGTTCATGTAGATGCGGTAGCCGACACCTTGGGTTTCAACGAATGCATAATTGCTTCCAATCGTATCGACGCGTCCTTTGATAAATCCAATCATTTGAGTTTCTCCATAAGATCTTTTTCGCGGACAAAATTAAGGCCTGTAATGGCAATCGCAAGGGCATCTGCTGTATCATCCGGTTTCGGTTCTTCCGTTAAGTGGAGCAGCTTCATGACCATATAGGTCACCTGTTTCTTATCGGCCCGGCCCGTGCCCGTAATGGCCTGTTTGATCTGGATCGGTGTATATTCATAAACCGGCAGATCGGCCATGGCCGCTGACAGGACGATGACGCCGCGGGCCTGTCCAACTGCAATGGCCGTTGTGACATTGCGGTTAAAAAAGAGCTTTTCTACGCTCATGAAATCCGGCTTATACTCCTTGATGAGGCCGGTCAAGGCTTCATAGATGATCTGGAGCCGTTTTTCCGGCAGCATATCCTTATCGGTCAGGATGGATCCGTAATGGATGGGAATGAGCCGGCTTCGTTCCAATTTCACCAGACCGTAACCGCAGATCGCGGTCCCCGGATCGATTCCGAGTGCTAACATGGGGCCTCCTTGATCACAATCCATTTCCTTATATAACAAACAAGCCGGCCCTGGTAGTCCCAGACGGCCGGCCCAAATCCAAGCTTATTCCTCGTCAGGCAGATCTGCGTTGGTGTACACATCCTGCACATCGTCGAGTTCATCAAAGCTGTCGATCATTTTCTGTACTTTTTCTGCATCCTCACCGGTAACGGCAATGGTATTGTCAGGAATCAAGGACAGTTCGCTCATGGCAACGTTGATATTGTGGTCAGCAAGGGCCTGTTCCACAGCATCATAATCTTCCGGAGCGGTCGTAATGACATAGGTATCATCGTTGGTTTCCATGTCCTCGGCACCCGCTTCGAGCGCAATTTCCATCACTTCGTCCTCAGCCGGAGCGCCTTCCTTTTCGATGGTGAAAAGGCCTTTGTTCTTGAACATCCAGCTTACACAACCAGATTCACCCATATTGCCGCCCTTGGAAAAGACATGACGCACATCGGCAGCTGTACGATTGCGGTTATCCGTCAGAGCGCTGATCATAATGGCAACGCCGGCAGGACCGTATCCTTCATAGGTAATCTCTTCGTAGTTCGATCCTTCTGTCGTCCCTTCGCCTTTGGCGATGGCGCGCTTGATGTTTTCTTTCGGGATGTTATTGGCTTTGGCCTTGGAAAGGGCCAGCTTCAAGCGCATATTGCCCGTTGGATCGGAGCCGCCCATCTTGACAGCAATGGTGATTTCACGGCCGATTTTCGTGTTGATCTTGCCGCGCAAGGCGTCGGCCTTTCCTTTTTTGAACTTTATATTGGCCCACTTGGAGTGTCCGGACATACTGAATTCCTCCCAACAAAACTGTGTACTACCCGCCTATTCTATCACAAAGCGCTTATTTGCGCAAATAGACGCGTTCCATGTCAACATGCTTGACTTCGTTCTGGGCAAAATCGTTGTCGCCGGCACATTTGACCTTCGTTGTGTCAGCAAAGCGTTTGAGAAGAACACGCGTAAGCCCCGGTTCCGTGAGTGATCCCGGACCATTGAGACAGCCCTTGACACAGGCCATACCTTCTAGATATTTGATGTCAAGCTTGCCATCCTGGTAATCCTTGAGTGCTTTGAGACATTCTTCCAGACCATTGCAATAGTGGCTGTTTACCGTGATGTCATGGAATTTTTCCGTATAGTCGTTCACGGCCTTACTGACGCCGGCTTCCTGAGGGAAGCTGCATCCATCAGCGGAAGAATCAGGCTGGAAGTCCTCGGCTTCCAGTTCAGCCGGGTTGATTCCTTGGCTGTCCATCATGCACTTTAATTCCTCAAAAGTCAGGGAATAATCGATTTCATCCGGATGCTCGCGGGCTTCGACTTTCTTTGCAATGCAGGGACCGACAAAGACCGTGATGGCACCAGGATCATTGTGTTTTACAGCCTTGCTGCGGGCCACCATCGGGGAAACCGTATCGGAGATGCAGTCAGCAAGGGCCGGAGCATGACGCTTGACCGTTGCCACAAAAGCAGGGCAGCAGGAACTTGTCAAGAGTTTCTGGTCGCCGTGCTCCACCTTTTCCACGTATTCCTCAGCTTCTGAAATGACCGTCATATCTGCCCCAACGGCAACTTCCTTGACTTGCGTAAAGCCCAGCATGCGGCAGGCTTTTTTGATCTGACCGGGAGAGACCTTGAGCCCGAACTGACCGACAAAAGAGGGCGCCAAAAGCGCATAGACGCTGCGATTTTCAGCCTTGAGGTCCTGGATAAGCTGTACAATGTGGCTCCGTTCCTCGATGGCGCCGAAGGGGCAAGCCCCACGGCAGGCACCGCATTCCACACAGACATTTTTATCGATTTCCGCCTTTTTGTCAGCCCCCATATGAAGGGCGTGGACCTTGCAGGCATTTTCACAGGGACGGGAGATTTCAACGACAGCGCCATAAGGGCAGGCCCGTTTGCAGTTGCCGCATTCAACACATACATCATAATCAATATGGGCACGGCCCTGATATACGGAAATGGCCTTTTTCGGGCAGCCATTCATGCAGCGATGGGTCAGACACCGGCGGCAGACATCCGTAATCATGTACTTATTCACCGGGCAGGCCGAGCAGCCTTCCGGCAGGACGGCAATGACATGCTGCGTGCGGTCAACCGGTTCCGAAACGGCCTTTTTGGCAGCTTCAATGATATTCAGGTCCGTATCAAGACCTAAGGCTACGTTGATGCGTTCCTTCAAAACGGCCCGTTCCTTGTGAACGCAGCAGCGCAGACGCGGCGAATCCTCTTGGACGATCTGGAGGATGTCGTAGACATGGTCTGGCAGATTCCCATCATAGGCCATCTTCGAGAGCATGGTCAGGACTTTCCGTCTGATTTGCGTAATTTGAGTGACTTCCATTTGATACCCCTTCATCATATGTTTAAAATCTATGGACACTATGATATCATACTTCAGCTAAAAAAATAAGCCTCAAAACCATAAAATCCTCGTAAAAATGCTACAAAATTTACAAATTAATAGTCATTATTGCCTATCCATTGTTAGAATTATTTGTCTATTCAGTGTGGACAGATAGGGGCAGTATCAGGCTCGGCGCAAAATACATACCAATTTCCCACAAATTCTTGCCTCCACTATTTAATTCCTTTATGGACGTAGGCGAAACAGGGGCTTCTGCAATCCGTAAAGTCCTAGGAGCGGCCCGACCGACAGCGGGATTGTTTCAGGCGTCTTCACAATTTGGATTGTGGTACGGGACTTCTTACGAATCGCCATGCCTTCCTGGCTCTCAAAAGACTCTTTTTCCAAGCAAAGAAGGTCCCTAACTCCATCGAATTGGAGCGATTTGTGCTTCCGAGTAAAAAATAAGAGACGGCCCCACCCTACTTAGCTGCACTTTGTAACAGGCAAAAAAGACTGCGAAAAATGATGGTTCATTTTTCACAGTCTCTTATCGTTCTTATCTTAGTCAATGGCAAGAATCTTCTTGACTTCCTTTTCCATTTCGCCCGGGGCCACGATATCGCTTTCCCGTTCCGGCAAGGCCGCGCAGTTCTTGAGGCCCTGCGGAATGTCGATTCGAGCCTTTTGGCTCAGCTCATCCATGGCCTCAAAAGCCGTCAGGACCTTGCCTTCATAGTCATCAGGATAAAGGGCCCGCAGGACCACATCGCTGAACTTGAACGGGCTGGCCGTTGAAAGGACAATGCCGTACGTCTCGTCGCTGGTCATGAGGCGATACTTCTGTAGGGCCTTATAGGCAACAGCTGAATGGGGATCAAGGACATAGCCATAGTTATTGAAGACATCACTAATTGTTTCCTGGGTTTCGATTTCATCGATCCAAGCCCCAAAGAAGTCACTGACAACGGCATCCTGGATATCACGTCCAATGGAATAGGCGCCTTTTTCCTGGAGGGCATCCATCCACTCGTTGATTTTCTCAGAGTTATGCTCGGTCTTTTCATAAAGGAGCCGTTCCAAGTTACTTGAAACAAGGATGTCCATGGACGGGGAAATGGTTCGATGAAACTCGCGGTTCCGATCATAGGTCCCCGTGTTGATGAAATCGGTCAGGACATTGTTGCTGTTTGACGCGCAGATGAACTTCTTCACTGGCAGGCCCATGAGCTTGGCATAGTAGCCGGCAAGAATATCACCGAAGTTGCCCGTGGGAACAGAAAAGACGATTTCCGTACCATTTTGGATACGTCCCTTTTCCACAGCATCGGCATAGGCGCTGAAATAATAGACGATCTGCGGCACCAAGCGGCCCCAGTTGATGGAATTTGCAGAAGAAAAAGCGCAGCCTTGCTCCTTCAGCTCAGCTGCAAGCTCCGCTTTGCCAAAAAGCAATTTGACCCCAGTCTGGGCATCATCAAAATTGCCTTCAACCGCAACAGCATGGACATTATTCCCCCGCTGCGTCGTCATCTGCAGGCGCTGGGCATCGCTGACCCCGCCATGGGGATAAAAGACGATGACTTCTGTATCCGGCACATCACTGAATCCGGCCATAGCCGCTTTTCCCGTATCGCCGCTTGTCGCAACGAGAATCACGCTCTTTTTTTGTTCGCCCGTCTTGCGGACGGCTCTCGTAAGGAAATGAGGCAGGATCTGGAGTGCCATATCCTTAAAGGCACTCGTTGGACCATGCCATAGTTCCAGAATATCAGTATCCTTTTTGAGAAGATGAAGCGGCGCTGCAAAACCGCCAAACTTTTCTTTGCTGTAAGCAGCTGAAACACATTCCCGAAGTTCCTCCTCCGAAAAATCCGTCAGGTACCGGGAAAGGATCTGTACGGCACGGTCGCCATAAGGCTTACCCTTCATGGCATCGATCTCAGCAAGGGCCACAGGAGGAAAATCCCGGGGCACAAAAAGACCGCCGTCTTTGGCCAGCCCACTGGAAATAGCGTGGGCAGAGCTCACCATATCTGTTTTACCTCTTGTACTTACGTATAACATAGTCCCCTCCTCTTCTGCTTTCGTATTCGTATCATAGCATAGTCAAATTCGATGCGCAAGCATCGTGTCTGATGAGTAACAGTCATTTTTTTCCGTTCCTGCTCCAAAGAACGCCCAGGGCCATCTGAGGGCCTCATTCATAAAGGATGGCATCGTCCCCGCTTTTTTGCTTTTAACAGGGGCCTTCCTTTGCTATAATGGGAAGGAACATGAAGGGAGACAGTGGACGAAAAAAGCCCAGCCGACCTGTTGCGGCTGTCCCCCGATAGGAGTTGACGCATTATGGAAATCAAGATTGCATGCGCACAGGTGGAAGTGCGCCCCGGCCGTCCCGAGATCAATCTGCGCCGGGCCCTCGAAACCATTGAAGAAGCAAAGCGTGCCAGCATCGATATTCTCATCTTTCCTGAACAGCTGATTCCAGGCTACCTCTTAGGTGACCTTTGGGAGCAGCGCGCTTTTTTGCGTGACTGCCGCGATTACGGGAAGGATCTCATTGCAGCCACGCAGGATATTTGCGTCATCTTCGGCAATATTGCCCTTGATGAAAGGGCTGTGAATGAAGATGGCCGGCCCCGCAAATATAATGCCGCCTTCATTGCCCAAGATGGAAAACTCAAAAAGGGTGGCCTGTCTCAGGCTTTTATCAGCAAAACGGCCCTGCCTGACTACCGGGAATTTGATGACAGCCGGTATTTCCACAGCTTGGCAAAACTCCTGCCCCATCTTCCGGGGAAAACCCTGGAAGACCTCATCCAGCCTGTATCTGTGACCATCAGGGGGAAAGAAGTGAAGCTCGGTGTCTTTATTTGCGAGGACGGCTGGACCGAAAACTATGATTTCAATGTTCCACAGATCCTGACTAAAAACGGGGCACAGCTTCTTATCAATATTTCCTGTTCGCCCTTTACCCTACAGAAAAACCGCAAACGCGGGGAGCTCTTTAAAAAACAAGCAAGGGACTGCGGTCTGCCGCTTCTTTACTGCAACGGCGTAGGCATCCAGAATAACGGGAAGAACATCTTCACCTTTGACGGCTGCAGCACCTTTTATACAAAGGAAGGAAATGTGCTCTGCGATGCGCCTTCCTTTGAGGAGGCCTTCCTTACCGGCAGTTTTGATACCGAAACAGGAGCCCTTTCCTCAACCGGAACGGTCCATCCAAAGATGACGGAAATCGAGGAAATCTACCATTCCCTCTATTATGGAGCTTCAAAGTTCCTGGACCAGCTAGGCATCCGTAAGATGACCATCGGTCTTTCGGGCGGGATTGATTCAGCGGTAACGGCTGCTTTTTATGTGCACATCCTGGGCCCGGAAAATGTGCTTCTCCTCAACCTGCCATCACGCTTTAATTCGAGCCTCACCAAGGGCCTTGCCCAAAAGATGGCAGAAGCCCTGGGTACCCACTATGCCGTGATTCCCATTGAAGAATCCGTATCCCTCACGGAAAAGCAGTTGCAATCCGCAACCATTCATGATTATGGCACGGGAAAAGACGAAACCCTTTCCGTATCGTCCTTTGCCCTTGAAAATATCCAAGCCCGTGACCGTGGGGCCCGCGTTATTGCCGGCATGGCTTCCCTTTGGGGCGGCGGCTTTTCCTGCAACTCCAATAAGTCGGAAATGACCGTTGGCTATGCCACCTTTTATGGAGACATTGCCGGTGTCATGGCTCTCATTGGCGACCTATGGAAGCACCAAGTCTATGCCCTGGGGCGCTATCTCAATGAACAGGTCTACCACAAGGATGTTATTCCTGATGAAGTCTTTACGATCAAACCGAGTGCTGAACTTTCTCAGAAACAGACCGTCGGTACGGGCGGCGATCCCCTTCACTATCCCTACCACGATTATCTTTTCCGCGCCTTCGTCGAAAGCTGGGGAAAGCAGGCACCGGAAGAGTTCTTTGCTTGGTATCTGGATAGCACCCTGGATGCTCGCATCGGCTGTGAAGAAGGCCTATCCCATAAGCTCTTTCCCGATGCGGCCTCCTTTATCAGCGATCTCGAACGGTGGTGGAACCTTTTTTGCGGCCTCTCCGTTGCCAAAAGGATCCAGGCTCCGCCCATCCTTTCCATTTCAAAGCGGGCCTATGGCTATGATCATAGGGAGTCCCAGCTCGGGCCCTATTATTCCCGCCACTACCTGGAAATGAAAGCAAAGGCCCTATCATGATGGAAACCCGCTTGAAAGCCTATCGCGGAGCCATGGTGGCAGCCCTCTACGCAGCCCTGACCTTGGGATTGGCACCTGTAAGCTACGGTGCGGTCCAGGTGCGGGTCTCAGAATTCATGACACTCCTTGCCTTTTATGATAAAGGCCTTATTCCGGGCCTGACTTTGGGCTGCCTTATTTCCAATGTAGGAAGTCCTTTCGGCATTACGGATATGCTGATTGGCACCTCGGCCACCTTCCTGGGACTTTATTTCATGCGCTTTTGCAGATCCGCCTTCCTGGCAAGTTTGATGCCCGTTTTTTCCAACGGCCTTCTCATCGGGTTTGAGCTCAACTACATGGCGGACCTGCCCCTTCTTCCTACCATGGGGTACGTGGCCCTCGGAGAAATCATCAGCGTCACGATTTTAGGAAATCTGCTGCTTCCTTTGTTCTTAAAAAATGAGACCGTTCGAAACATCCTTGATCTAAAAAACAAGAAGCCTTGAAGGTTATCGCTGCTTCAAGGCTTCTTATTTTTTAACGCGGCAGACATGATTTCCTTTTTCACTGCCTATAGATGATTTATGCGTTCAAGCTCTTTACAAAATCCTCACCAAATTGTTCACAGGTTTCAAGGCCTTTTTCATCAGGCATCCACAGCATCTTGAGTCCTTCATTCACAACCGTGAACCCGGCTAAATCAAGAAGCTCCGAGATCTGTTTCACTGAATCGCCGCTCCAGCCGTAACTGCCGAAGGCAGCTGCTTTCTTATTTTTGAACTTCAGGCCCCGGATCATTTCCATCATGCTTCCAATAGAAGAAAGGAAGCCATAATTGATTGTTGGTGAACCAACAAGGATGGCCTTTGATTTAAAGACTTCCGTTATCATATCATTCTTATCGTCAACGGCTGTATTGAAGAGTTTGACTACAATCGTCGGATCAGCCTTTTTGATGCCTTCCGCAATCTTTTCTGCCATGCGCCGCGTCGCGTTCCACATGGTATCGTAAAGGATGGTCACCTGATTTTCCTGATAAGCCTGGGCCCATTTCTGATACGCCTTTACGATGGATAGCGGGTCTTTCCGCCAAATCACGCCGTGACTTGGGCAAATCATGGAAACAGGAACATTCATGGCAAGAATCTCGTCAATCTTTCTTGTCACCATGGGACTGTAAAGGTTGAGGATATTAGCATAATACTTCATGGCCTCACCATAAAGGGCAGCCTGATCGGCTTGATCATTAAAAAGATCTTCACTTGCAAAATGCTGGCCAAAACCATCATTGGAAAAGAGGATATTCTCACCCGTCATATAAGTGAACATCGTATCAGGCCAATGCAGCATGGGAGCTTCAATGAAAATCAGCTGATGGGTCCCAAGATCCAAGGTATCCCCCGTCTTTACATTGACAAAATTCCAGTCCTTATGATAAAGACCGCGCAGGATGGCTTCTCCCTTCTTCGTGCAGTAAATCGGCGTATCCGGAATTTCTGCCATCAGGGCCGGCAGGGCACCGCTGTGATCGTTCTCATTATGGTTCATGACGATATAGTCAATCTGGTGAAGATCAATTTCCTTTTTTAGGTTTTCTACAAACTCATCGTCATAAGGTTTCCAAACCGTATCCATGAGCACTGTTTTTTTATCCCTAATGAGATAAGCATTATAACTGGACCCCTTTTCCGTCGAATACTCATGACCATGGAATTCATTCAGTTCCCAGTCAACCTTCCCAACCCAAGTCACCGTATCTGTAATTTTCTTTGCCATAAGACACACTCCTTTATCATGCTGCAAATTGTCACCTGCGGCCTTCATCATCGTGACAAGAAGGGACCTCCGCTTGATGGATCCAGTATACGTCCCGCATGCAAAAAGAACCGTTGTCCAAACAACAAATGCATAAAAAACCAGAAGCCTCGAAGGATGCATCTTCAAGACTCCTGGTTTAGAGGGAAAGGAAGGGTTTGCCCTATGGGGCGTCCGCTTGAACCTTATATCGGATAGGTTCATTATAGGGACCTATCCACCCACTGTCAACCAAATTTACCTTTAAGTTAACATAAGGATAAAAAAGATTCCCTGCCCTCTCCTGAAGGAAAGAACAGGGAATCTTCCGCCAGTTAGTGCACCTGCATCCAGTCCGATGAATCAGAAGCAGTCGCAGTTAACCATGAAGAAGGATCTCGGATGAGCGCAGACCGGGCAAACCTGAGGCGCTTCTTCGGCTTCTACGATATGACCGCAGTTGGAGCAGATCCAAACGGTCTTTTCGCTGCGTTTGAACATGGTGCCGTCTTCTACCTTTTGGAGGAGGGCCTTATAGCGTTCTTCATGATGCTTTTCAATGGCACCGACAGCGCGGAATTTGAAGGCCAGTTCAGGGAAACCTTCCTTATCTGCCGTTTCAGCAAATTCCTTATACATATCGGTCCATTCATAGTTTTCGCCAGCAGCAGCATCTTTGAGGTTCGTTACCGTATCAGGAATGGAACCGCCATGAAGGGCCTTGAACCAGATCTTTGCATGTTCTTTTTCGTTCTTGGAGGTTTCCAGGAAGTTTGCAGCGACCTTTTCGTAGCCTTCTTTCTTAGCCACACTTGCATAATATCCATACTTATTGTAAGCCTGGGATTCACCAGCAAAAGCAGCCTGAAGATTTTTTTCCGTTTGCGTACCTTTTAATTCTTTCATGATGATCTCTCCTTATACCGTATTTTTTATTACCCTCTCTCGGTAACAACTAGAGTATACCACGTATCCTAAACAATAGCAACAACTTTTTAAGAATTATTTTTAAAAAGGAATATAATCATGATGAATGCCCATCTCAGCGTCATTTGCACTTTCATCAGGGCTTAGGATTTAGGAGAAAGAAAAAGGCGAATTGGCAGATTGGAAGATCCAGGCGGTGAAAAATGCAAGGTCGCCTCCCCGTTTTCCGGAATGGTTCCAAGAACCATGGTCTCACCGTCATGGGACCAGCCAAAGGCCAGTCCATGTCCAGGAATCTTTATTTCCTTAGCCTCTTCGCCATTCATGGAAAGAAGGCCCGCGCCGGCATAAGGTCCGCCATATGGATTAAAGCGCAGGACCGTGTCCCGCTTTCCTTTGGTCGGAAGGATGACATCATACATGACCCCATAATTGCCATAATTGACAACCTTCTTACCCGTTGTCGCGTCTTTTCCCCGCACATAGGGATTGAGGACGTCGTCAGCAAGTTTGATGCCCCAGGTTTCCAGTTTATTCGATGGGTACGCCTCTTGAAGCCGAACATGGACATCGGACGCAGGGAAGGTCCCGCGCAGGACATGATCCCCTTCATCAGGAGGCAGGATGCCATATGCGTCAAGGGCAAGCCCCAGATCGGTCTTTACAGGAATCATCATGACGGAAACTTCTACAGGCCGGTCCGACTCTAGGTTGACAATGCCCGTCACTAGTTCCTGGGGACGGATGATGGTCGGTTTTTGGAGCCCAAGCAAGTCAGTCATCCGGCTTATCCTCAAGGGATCTGTTTCCTTTTGCTTGCCATAGTAGCGGATCTGGGCCTCTTTTCCGGCTTCCAGCCAGTCACGGTTAGGATCTGAAATGCCATTTCTTCCCAGCTGCACGAGGGCCGGACGAATCCCGGTTCGGCGCAGGACGATGGCAAGCCGCTTGCTGCTGTCCGTATCATTGACATGGTGGAAAAAAAGACGGAACTTGCCCTTGACCGTATCGCGGTACATGACACCGCATTTTTGAACCATTTCCGGACTATCCGAAAAAAGAAGGTTAGGCCCATCCTCGTGGATGATGACCTTTGCCTCCGTATAGCGGGGAACCCCGTCATCCCAGCGTGCATCGGCCGCCTCTCCGGTCCCGGACCAGAATGAAAGACAAGTCAAGCCCGCAAGAAGGGTTTCCAGGAATTTCTTTGTTTTCATGCGAATCTTTTCTCTTCCTTTCTATTGTGTCGTAATCTTTATTGTACCATATAAATGTGCCGTCCTTGTAAATTTTTGCGGTTCATTATATGAAATTTCCTTTTTTCTAAAATCGTAAAAGAATTTTTCCAAATTATCAGAATAATAGGTTATAATAGTTTTACCATGATTCATGGAGCTTATGATTTTTTTCAATAAAGGAGTGCTTATGATGAACGTCAATGTGGTAAAACTTGATCCCAGCGGCAACATCACGCTTTTCGTGCTCTCTCCTGTTCCTGTGGATGATCGGCGGGAACTCAATGATGCTTTGCTTTCAGCAGATCCTGACGCCGAACAGGCAGGCTGCCTATCAGGAAGCGGCCGCTCCGTCCGCGTTGAAATGATGGGCGGGGAATTCTGCGGCAATGCCTCCCGCTCCGCAGCCGCCTATTGGGCCCACATCCATGGCGAAGAAGGGGTCTTTGAAGTAACCTGTTCCGGCGCAAAAGCCCCCATGGAAGCCCGCGTCAAAAAGCTTGGCAGCACTCCCCCCACCTATGACGCGGAAATTGACCTGCCGCTGCCCTTATCCATAACAGAAGAAGCAATGAGGGTTGGCGAAAAAGAAGTCTCCCTCATCCATGTCGTTCTTCCCGGTATCGATCACTATGTCTATTTTACGGAAGAACTTGATGCCCTGTCCCCTATGGACTACTGGCTTGCCCTTAAAAACAAGGTGAGTACTGGGCCACTTCCCGATGCATATGGGCTCATCCTTGTAGAAGAAAAGTCGGCCCGCATGATTCCCGCTGTGTTTGTGACCGCAACAGGGACCCTCTACTGGGAGCGCAGCTGCGGCAGCGGCAGTGCGGCAGCGGCGGCAGCGCTAGGCCTGCGTCATCAAAAATCGCTTGCCCTCATCCTCAAGGAACCGGGCGGTCCCATTTCCATCAAGGCAGCCATGAAAGACGGAAAACTGACAGGCATCACCATCGGCGGGCCAGTCCGTATTGACGCGTCCTATGAATTTGCGTTCTGACTGCAGCACACCAAAACGGGGAAATCCGTTGACAAAATGATGCTTCAATGCTAGAATATCTTCGTTGCACCAAACCCGTGCCGAAGTGGCGGAATTGGCAGACGCACTTGACTCAAAATCAAGCGCCCTCAAAGCGTGCCGGTTCGAGTCCGGCCTTCGGCACCAATTGAAAAAGCAAGACCATCGCGCCGCGATGGTCTTTTTTTGTGTCCAGGCATGGCGCAATCCGATAAAGTGAACGTCCTGCCACAGGAAGTTACCGCCAAGTACAGCAACCCGCAAACGGGAATCAACGGTGCTAAAAGGGAAGAAGTTGTATTGCAAAAACGAGGAACCCCATTTCTATTTAAATCGCCGCGAAGGCGGCAAAACCCTCTGTTCTCTGCAAGAGGTCCTGCTGCCTTGAGGAGGACGGCCCAGAAGGTCTTATTCATCTCACTTTCGTTCTTAGCTCCCTTATTATTTTGATGACAGATCACTCTATTCCATGGGAGACCTTCCTTTATTTTGATAAGCAGTATCTGGACAACATAATCTTAACAATAAGGAGCTTCCCGTTATTTTGCCTGGATGATGTATCCCCTACCGAGAAAGATGTTACGCTTAGCCCATAGGTTCACGGTTTGCCTTCATTTTTCTTCGAATCGTTCCTTTTCAAGGTTCTTTTCCTGTGTTATAACAGAAAACAATGACAGACCCCAGACTTACGGGGCCATCCCAAAACACAACAAAAAGGAGACGATTTCATGCACCTGCGGGCAGCTGTCATCAACGATCTTTCCGGCCTGGGTCGCTGCTCCCTTACGGCGGACATTGCCGTTCTTGCCGCCATGGGTATAGAAGCCTGTCCCCTGCCCACAGCCGTACTTACAGCCCAAACGGGCTATGAAGGATATCATTCGGTTTCCTTGGCATCCCACATGGAAGCCTATCGGCGCCACTGGAACGCGCTCGGGATCACTTTTGCCGGGATTCTCTCAGGCTATCTTGCGTCCCCTGAAGCAGCCTATCAGACAGCTGAATTTGTTGACACGTTTCACCATCCAGGCGTGACCTATCTCTGCGACCCAGTCCTAGGGGATCAGGGACGCGTCTATAAGGGTTTTACGGACGCTTCCATCGAAGCCATGCGGAGCCTTGCGGAAAAGGCCGATTTCCTCACGCCGAATCTTACAGAGTTCTGCCTTCTTACAGGTACAGAAATGGATGCCATCATGAACCGAGAAAAAGAAGATAAAGATGCCCTTTTTGCCATTCTTACTCAAAAAGCTGCCGCCTTTTCCCAGACAGATCTTGTCATTACAGGCATTCCCCTAAAGGGTGAAAAAAGCGGAAAGGAAATCTGCAACCTTATCATTTCCAAAGGCAGCAGCCACCCCGTGATATTCCCTCATCTAGGCGGCTCCTATTCAGGAACGGGCGATCTTTTCGCGGCCGTACTCCTTGCGGCACGCCTGCACAAAGAGGGTCTCGTCCCCAGCGTCAATAAAGCAGGCCAGTTCATTGCAAAAGGCATTACTGCTGCACAAAAAGAGCATACCCCCGGTAACGCCGGCATTGATTACGAGCCTTTTCTCCCTCTCTTACGTTCCTCAAAGGAGGATGGTCATGATTCAGCCCATGCGTGAAACGCGGCTCCGGCTCCTTACCCTGACTGGAATCTTTGCCGCCCTTATTTGTCTTTTTACGGCCTATATCTGCCACATCCCTGTTGGTCCAAATGGCGGCTATCTCCATTTTGGCGATACGTTCATCTATGTGGCCGCGTCCCTCCTGCCTCAGCCCTATGCTCTTCTTGCCGGCGCCATTGGCGGCGGCCTGGCGGACCTATTGACGGCTCCTATGTGGGCACCGGCAACGATCATCATCAAAATGCTCATTACCCTGCCCTTTACGTCAAAGGCCCCAACGCTTCTTTGCCGCCGCAACAAGATTGCCCCTTTTCTTTCCTGGATCATTTCCACCATAGGCTATTATCTGGCAGAAGGGCTCATTTTTGGCAGCAAAACCGCACTTTTGACCTCCATCATAGGGAGCGCCCTTCAATCTGGCGGCAGCCTCCTATTTTATGGGTTCATAGCCAGCCTTCTTGATAAAAGCGGCGTCAAGACAGCCCTATTTCTTCCTTTGGAAAGGAGTGCGACCCATCATGGCTCAAATTCTCTACACGTATAAGGACGGTGTCTACGCCAACCTCACAAACAAGTGCAACTGCCGCTGTACCTTTTGTATCCGCTTCCAGCATGACGGCATTGGTGATGCGCCCACCTTGTGGCACAAAGTAAACCCTACCTGGAACCAGGTCAAAAAAGCCATTGACGCCTTTGATTTCACCGGTTTTCAGGAACTTGTTTTCTGCGGCTACGGAGAGCCGACCTGTGCCCTTCCCCTCTTGGAACAAACGGCTCGTTATGTACGCCGCCTCCATCCAAGGCTCAACCTTCGTCTCAATACGAACGGTCTTGGCAGCCTAGAAAACGGCCGCGACATCGTACCAGAACTGGCAGGGCTGCTTGATTCCGTTTCCATCAGCCTCAACGCGCCGGACGAAAAGGAATATAACCGTGTAACAAAGCCCACCCTCACCGGTGCTTATAAGGCCATGCTGGACTTTGCCAAAGCCTGCAAAAAGAGCATTCCCGATACGCGCATGACCGTTGTTGATGTCCTTTCGCCCGAGGATATTGAAAAAAGCCGCAAGGTCGCAGCCTCCTGCGGCATCAAGCTCCGCGTCCGCAAATTTAGCTGACGGGCCCCGGCATACTGGATCGTTCTTCTGACGAAAACAAAAAAGTTCCCTTTGAGCCTCATCAGCCCAAAGGGAACTTTTTTTAATCAAATTTACGGTCGTAAAGGTCGCTCTTTGTGAGGAATTCTTCAACCGTTTCAAAACCGAGCTGTTTTAAGAGTTCAATCACATAGGGGTTCTCGGCCGGCGTTTTGTACGTTGATTCATCGCTGTAGGCCATAACATTCAGTTTTCCCTGTTCCTTGGGAACAAGGGCCTTCGGTCCGCCGACGCAGCCGCCGCGGCAGCCCATACCTTCAAAGAAGTTGCCTTCTCGGTTCCCTTTCAGGATTGAATCGATCATGGCCTTACAGTCAGGCACACTGTCGGCGCGGCGCACTTTGACTTCAATCTTGCGGTTTGGATCAAGGCGTTTTACCGTTGCGGCAACAGCCTCTGCCACACCGCCAGCATAGGCATACCGAATGCCCGCTCTAGACGCGTGTGGTACATTATCTTCTTCCAAGTGCTCAAGGTCAATATCAGTCGTCGTAAATAGGTCCCGCAATTCCTCGTAAGTGAGGACATAGTCGATGGCCCCCTTAAGGTCCGGCTCCTTAATTTCGGCTTTTTTAGCCATGCAGGGCCCAATAAAGACCGTCTTGGCATTGGGGTGCAGCACTTTGACTGTACGGCCGCCAGCAATCATAGGAGAAACGGAGCCCGGTACATTGGGCATCAGTTCATGATAAAGACGGCGGATCATGGCAATCCACATAGGGCAGCAGCAGCTCGTCAGCTGGAAGTCCCCTTCTTTATTGACGTTCTTGTTAAATTCCAGTGCTTCCTTGAGCGTCAGGATATCGGCAAAGACAGCCACTTCGAGCATCCCCGAAAAGCCCAACATCTTTAAGGCCGTGCGCAGGCGGCCAGCCGTGACCTTGGAACCAAACTGACCGGAAAAAGCCGGCGCTACAAGAGCGTAAATCGGTGTTTCCGCTTTCTTGAGTTCTTCCACAACGGGAATGATATCTTTCTTGGTCTTTAAGGCATCCAGTTTGCATGCGTCGACGCAGGCCTGACAGCCTACGCATTTATCATTATCAATGGAAATCCCGTCCTTGCCTGGATGCAGGGCATCCCAGTGGCAGACCTGGGCGCAGCTGCCTTGTTCCTCTTCAGAGCAAGTGCAGTCCTTGGCGCGCCAAACAAGACTCGTTTCTTCCGGATGGGCCAGGCATTCGATCATCTTGGGATCGGCATCCTTGATGTCCGTAACGTCCTTTCCTTCCACAGCACGAGCGAGCATTTTTTTGTACAGTTCATCCAGTGTAAGCATATTGACTCCCCTCTAAAATACGGCATGCTGCCATTTTTGCGGAGCAGTGAGCGGTGCATTCACATTCACACTCCACAGCCTCACGTTGCTTTGTATTACATTATATACAATTTAGACAATCTTTGTCGACCATCCTTCAATATTCCAGACCTCGTCAATCCAGTCTTCATAAAAATCCGGTTCGTGGGAAACAAGGATCAAGGTTCCCTTATAGTCCTTGAGGGCACGCTTTAGTTCTTCCTTGGCCTCCACATCAAGGTGATTTGTCGGTTCGTCAAGGACGAGCAGATTGGCCGGCTGCTGCATGATCTTGCAGAGCCGCACCTTGGCCGCTTCACCGCCCGAAAGGGCCGTCATCTTGGTCGTAATATGATCATTGGTGAGGCCGCAGGCGGCAAGGGCGGCACGGACTTCGGCATTGGCCATGCCCGGGTATTCCTGCCACAGTTCCTCAAGGGCCGTGTTCTGGTTGCCCTTTGCGCTTTCCTGCTCAAAATAGCCGACGGAAACAAATTCCCCTCGTTCCACGGTTCCTGCAATGGGCGGAATCATGCCAAGCAAGGTCTTTAACAGGGTCGATTTCCCAAGGCCGTTCGTCCCACGGATGGCAATCTTTTCGCCCCGCTCGATCTTGAGGTCCACCTGTTTTGTCAGGGGATCGTGATACCCTAGGACAAGGTTTGTGCCTACAAGGACAAAACGAGAAGGCGCCCGGTCTTCCTTGAACTGGAAATGGGGTTTGGGTTTTTCGGCACGTTTTGTAAGGACTTCCATCTTGGCCAGTTTCTTCATTCGGCTATTGGCCATCCCCCGCGTCGCGACACGGGCCTTATTACGAGCAATGAAGTCCTGTTCTTTTTTGATTTCTGCCTGCTGCCGTTCATAAGCGGCATCCAACTGGCGCCGTTTGATGGCCACCATTTCCTCAAATTTTTCATAGTTTGCCGTATAACGTGTGAGACCCAGGTTATCGACATGCCAAATGACGTTCGTTACGGCGTTAAGAAATGGCGCATCATGGGAAATGACAATAAAGGCATTCTCATAGTTTTGCAGGTAGCGCGTAAGCCACTCAATATGTTCCGCATCCAGATAATTGGTCGGTTCGTCAAGAAGCAGGATGTCAGGATGTTGAAGGAGGAGCTTTGTAAGAAGCACCTTCGTGCGCTGACCGCCCGAAAGCTCATCGACCTTATGATCAAGGCCAATATCGCGCAGTCCAAGGCCCGCCGCGACTTCCTCGATTTTTGTATCAAGGTTGTAGTAATCAGCCGCCTCCAACCGTTCCTGGATTTCGGCCGTATCCGCCATGAGGCGCTCCAGCTCGTCCGGTGAAGCCGATGCCATCTTATCGTAAGCGGCAAGCATTTCCTTTTCCTCATCGACAAGATCCTGAAAGGCCGTGCGCAGCGTTTCGCGGATGGTCTTTCCCGCCTCAAGGGCCGCGTGCTGGTCCATGTATCCAACCTTCGTACGCCGCGCCCAGGTGATCTTGCCATCATCAGGGGACAGTTTTCCCGTAATGATTGACATAAACGTCGACTTGCCCTCACCGTTGGCACCGACAAGGGCCACGTGCTCCCCCTTTTCAAGGCGGAAGGAAACATCCTCAAAAATCTCCCGACCGCCATAGCTGTGGGACAGATGGGCAACATCAAGTATACTCATGAGTCTCTCCTTTTTGGTCTCGTAGCAAAGTAGTCCCGCCTATTTTACCAAAAAAGGCGACAATTGAAAAGAGTCGTTGCCGACGCATCTTGTTCACGCGGATATAGCGATTCGTGTATGCTGTGAATTCAGGGCAAAATCGGCCTGATTTGATGGGGAAGCGGGGGCTCCTCGCAATTGGATCCATCTGAACCGACTTTACAAAAAACAATCGGAGAAAAAGACCGGAACGCACGGCGCCAAACCGCCCCTCCTCATCCAACTACCCACCAAGCCAGCTTGGTCAGGCGGAACGGCTTTCGCCGTCTCCAAGGGGAAAACACTAAGGCAAAGGGCCGCAAGAAAAAAACGGCAAGTTAAGCCCAAAACCGACGTAGACGTAGGTTCGGTTTTGGGCCCTTCGCTTTTATTGTAAGACGGGGGCTTTTGAAATGTAGAAATCACGATAGCAGCTGGAATGATCTATGTTCAGTCTTTTGCCTTAGTACTCGATGCGCAGCATCGATCCGCCTTGGGTAAGGCGGGGAATTGAAACCGGAAAATATCCACTGAAGTGCCAGCAAAGAGCCGAAAAACATGGTTCAGGGTAAATGGATTCGGCCCCCTTCAAAGAAGGGACGGTTTGGAGCCAGCGTTGTGTTTTATCCCCTCGCCTTTTCCAATCTTTTTCGGATTGCCTCCAATCGGTCTTCCCCCACACCCAGGACCTTTTGGAAGGGCTCATCAATGGGGATGACGGCAAGGTTGTCGGGATGGAGCTCCTTTACGACGCGTTCCAAAAAAGCCACGCTTTTTTCATCGTCATTATAGCCTTTTACGATGGTCACTTCAAAGATGAAGCGGCCGTGATACTGCGCCCGGAAGGCTTTCATATTGGCAGTATATTGCTCCAAGGTATAACCGGAAAGGGGCCGCTGACTTTTTTGGAAACCGGCATCCGCAGCATTCTTGAGTTCGCCGATAACGGCCTCACAACGATTGGCAAGAGCCTGGTACTCGGGCCGATGCAAGAGGTAGCCATTTGAAAGAAGCCGCACGGCAGCTCCTTTTTGATGAATGAAGTCAATGATACGGGGCAAGGCCTGATGAAGCAAGCTCTCCCCATGACCATTCAGGAAGACTTCCTCGATCCGCTCTTCCTCCATGCGGCGCCCCAAATCATCAAGCGCTTTTGTTACGTCCCCCAAATCCTGGATTTCATCCGTCTGATGCCGATCTTCTTTCCGGTCAATGGGACAATAAATGCAATTAAAGCTGCAGTACGTTTCAGGCAGGATATTGACTTCAAGGATCCGCTTGCCCTCTTCTTCATAAGGGGCTTTATAAATGAATTCGTCCATCAGGAATTCCTCCTTACCTAACAAAAAATAGACATGCATCGAATCAGCGTAATTGATGCGTCAAATAAAATGAGGAAAAGGGTACGCCCCCTATCCCTTCAAGGCCTACTGGAACAGGGCGGCGTACCCGGCGGTACAATATTGTGCTTGACGCCCTTACTATACCCAGCATTTTCCATCGTGTCAATGACAAACCGCGCCATTACCCGTTTCCCGTGCTATAATAGGGGCGAAATCATTTACAAGGGAGACGATATGCATGCTTGACAAGAAAACTGCAAAACTCATCAATGAACAGGTAACCCTGGAATTTTACTCCGCCTACCTCTACCTTGACTTTGCCAATTTCTACACGGATCAGGGTCTTGATGGCTTTGCCCACTGGTTTGAAATCCAGGCCCAGGAAGAGCGCGATCATGCCATGCTCATGAGAACGTACCTGCAAAACAACAATGTCCATGTCGAATTTGGCACCATCAATAAACCGGAAGGAAAATATAAGGATCTCATGAGTCCGCTCACAGCCGCTCTTGAGCACGAACAATTTATCACAAAATCCATCAATAAGATTTATGGGGCCGCCCATGAAGAAGATGATTACCGGACCATGCAGTTCTTCAACTGGTTCGTCAAAGAACAAGGAGAAGAAGAAAAGAACGTCGATGACATCATTAAAAAGATGAAACTCTTCGGCAGCGACCCCAAGAGCCTCTACGCCCTGAACCAGGATCTTTTGGCCCGTGTCTACGCCGCTCCAACGTTGGTCCTCTAAAAAAAAGAAAAACTGGCCTGTCTAGGAGAAAAATCCTGGATGGGTCAGTTTTTTTGGAGAAGCCCTTACTTGTCCTCCCCTTTTTCCCGCTTGATATAGCGGTACACTGTCGGTTCGGACAAATGAAGCTGACGGGCAATCTCGACGACAGCGCCCTTCATCTGGTGGATACCGGCGTTCATGAGATTGCGGATGACCGTTCCTTTTTCCTCCCGCGTCATCCGTTCCGGCGGCACCCCTACGGCCCTCATTTCACTTGCTACCATGCGGGGCAGGATATCCCCGACGGGCGTATCCATGGATTCATCCGTATCATCGAGGGCTCCCTCAAGATTATAGGCCTTCTTCAATTTTTGCAGGACAAGGTCAAGCTCTGTCATAGCGTCCATATTGCGGTTGATGCACAAAAGCCCAATGACCTTTCCTTCATGCTTGATAAAAAACGTGGACGAAACAAAATTCTTGTTCTTGCTGCGTCCGTTATAGTTTGCCAAATAGTCCCGCTTCACATAGGCCTTTTCCTCCATGATCTTGATGGCAAGGTCCGTAAAAGGACTGCCTACCTTGCGGCCAGTGTGAAATCCGTTTGCAATGGCAATCACGGAGTGTTTGGGCTGGGAAATATCGTGGAGCAGGATTTCACAGCTTTCGCCCAAGAGTTCTGCCAAAAAGGGCACCAATGCCTTATATGGTTCAAGAAGCGGATTATATTTCATGATTCCATCTCCCTAGAGGTTGAAAGTACCGAACTGCATTGGAAATGGAATGACTAGCACTTTCCTTGGTTTTCTATACGTATTATTGTATCTTCCATGATGTCATAAGTCAATTCGTGATTCTTTGCCTCAAAAGAAAAATATTTTTTGTCTTTTTGCGAAAAGGATGACAAAAGAGGTCCTTTGGCACAAACGCCTAAAAGGACCTCCTTACGTCTTACCTTCCCTTCTGTGAGGGGAGGCGTCATGTTAGGCTTCGCCCTCAGTTTCAAAAGAGACTTCTTTTAAAGGAACCAGCTTATTGCCGGCAATCTTATTGACCAGGATGGCAATGGCACCGTCACCCGTTACGTTGCAGGCGGTTCCAAAGCTATCCTGTGCCAGGTATAGGGCAATCATGAGGGCCTGCTGATCAGCCGTAAAGCCCATCATGCTCTGCAGGATGCCCAGAGCAGCCATGACAGCACCGCCAGGAACGCCCGGGGCGGCAACCATGGTGACACCCAGCATGAGGATGAACCCAAACATGTTGCTGAATTCAATGGGTCTGCCGTTAAGCAGCATAACGGCCATGGTGCAGCTCGTCAATGTAATGGTGCTGCCCGACAGATGGATCGTGGCGCAAAGGGGAATCACGAAATCCGCAATCCCCGCGGCGACCCCGTTCTTTTTCGTAGAGGCCAAGGTAACAGGAATCGTAGCGGCTGAGGACTGGGTCCCAATTGCCGTCATGTAAGCTGGAAGCATGCCTTTGAGCAGTTTGATGGGATTGCCGCCTGCTGCCGAACCAGCAAGGGTGTACTGAACCACAAGGATGACAATGTGCAGGCAGATGATGACAAGGAAAACTTTGGCAAAGACGCTCATAATGGCGGCCACCTGCCCAGCGTGGGTCATATTCGCAAAGATCCCGCAGATGTGAAGCGGCAAAAGCGGAATGATGATGCTGGCAATGAGTTTTTCAATGATGCGCTGGAATTCGTGGGATCCCTTTCGCAGCAAGTCATCCTGGCAGACGGCAATGCCAATACCAAGGATGAACGCAATGAGAAGGGCACTCATGACTCCCATCAAAGGCGGCATATCAATGGTAAAAAACGGATGGAGCAGCCCCTTTTCGGGGTTAGCCAGATCGCGGGCCATATCAGGGGAAATGATATGGGAAAGAAGGGCATGATTCGTGAAAAAGGCCAGGCAGCCAGCAATAACGGTGGAGCAATAGGCAATGAGGGTGGTCACGCCAAGGAGCTTACCGGCTGACTTACCCAAATCGGCAATCCCGGGGATAATGAAACCAACGATGATCAGGGGAATCGTAAAGCCTAAAAAATTACCAAAGATAGAGTTGAATGTTGCCAAAATTCTGACTATACTAGGTAAATTAAGATTTCCGATCACAATACCTAAAATAATTCCGAGAATCAGGCGTGGCAGTAAGCCGAGTTTCTTCATGTGAGATGCCTCCCTTGTGTTGTTGGACGTTGTCCGCTTTTTACTCTCGTATAAGAATAGTACCATATCGCCTAAAGAAGCGCAAGCTTATTTCTCTTTTCGAAAAGAATTATTGCATAATGAAAAGAAAATTCGTGATATTTTATAAATATTGGCAACATGGCCAATTCAAAAGAGCAAAAAAATAAAAGGCGAAAGAAAAAAGGGAAAAACTTTTCCCTAATTAAGAGAAAGACAGTAGGAGATGGGAAGGCCAATCTTTATAGCAAAACAGGGAACAGGACTGCATGATGGATTGAAAGGCGTTCCTATCAGCAGCCCTTTCCCTTTCTGGTACGGGATTCCTGATCTCTTTTTTTCATGGGCCTTCAGCACATAAGGCGCCTTTCCTAGGACGGCGAAGGACCCCATCACAATATCCTCGCCCCTTTTCTTTCATTTTCATCTCTCTTATAATAGATACGGAAAGAAGGTGCCTTCATGAAGTCCATGACTTTACTTTGTATACTCACGGTTGTGGGAATTTCCCTCACAGCGACCCCCGTACAGGCAAAAAAGCCGGCCGCTGAGGTTCAGCAGGCCACAAAACATCAGCAGCAACCGCCCCTTTTGATGGACCGCGCGCAGATCCATGCCCTAAATACCGCCATATCCCAAAAGATGGGCGGCCCCATCACAGACGAAACCGCTCCCATGACGGCAGAAAAGCTTAAAAGCGAGCTCAGCCGCTATCAGATGAAGCGCGCCTTATACCATGATGGACGTCTCATGACGGAGAAAGAAAAGAAGGAACTTATCAGCTGTGCCTACGGACGCATTCCTTCTGTCATCCCCTTACGCTACGGGGTCACTGTGAAACGCACGGATCTTAAGAGTTTCCCGACGGGGATGCGTGCCTATTCGGCGCCTACGGACCGTGACTTTGACGTTTTCCAGGAAACAGCTGTCGATCCAGCCGTACCGGTCCTGATTTATCACGAGGATGCGACAGGGCGGTTTCTTTTTGTCCGCGCCTATTTTTACCGCGGCTGGGTGCCAAAAGAAAGCGTAGCCGAAACAGACCGCGCCACATGGCTGACGTATGCCGCGCCCAAGGAAAAAGCCGTCGTCACAAATAGGGTCCTTACATTGGGAAAGGGAAAAGACACAGCCCTTTACCAAATGGGAAGCTCCCTTCCCCTTGAAAAGGGCCATCTTCTCCTTCCCATGCGAGATCAGGCAGGCCGCCTTGTCATCCAAAAAGAAAAAGCGCGTTTTGATGACTCCCTGCACAAGGGGCCCCTCCCCTACACGGAAGAAAACCTGCTTATTCTTGCCCGGCGTCATCTCGGTGCGCCCTATGGCTGGGGCGGCAGAAAAGAAAGCGTCGATTGCTCGGCCCTCACGCAGGACGTCTATCGGTCCATGGGAATCGAGCTGCCGCGAAACAGCGGAGAACAGGCCCGCACGACACCGGGCGTTTCCTTTCAAGGGCTATCGCGAAAAGCGCGCCTATCGCTGTTAAAGACATTGCCTGTTGGAAGTCTCCTCTATATGCCCGGACATATCATGATCTACAGCGGAGAAAAAAACGGAATCCCCATGGTGATCCATGCCTTAGGATCCAAGGGTGTCAGGGAAAAGGGCGCCGTTCGGAAAGTACCTGTCATGAAAGTCGTCGAAACACCGGTGGAAATCCTGGGAAGCAGCGGCGTGACGCTGCTCATGAGGGTTACGAAGGGGATAGTGATAAGGTAGAAGGCTGTCAAGCTGTCACGAGCCTACGGCTCTCGCCGTCTTGCGGCCAAGGCCGCGGCTGTCAAGCAAAAGCTGGGAAAGATGCTCTGATGCTAAAAGACCGAAGGGGAAAAGACCTCACGGCGGCGCCAAACCGTGTCCTTCACCTTACTGCCGAAACAAGCAGCCAGCGAGGACTGGCAGCCCGCACGGTCTTTTGCCTCTGAGCTCGATGTCTCCGAAATCGAGCCGCCTTTGCCAAGGCGGAACGGCTTTCGCCGTCTCTAAGGCGAAAACACGAAGGCAAAAGACCCGACGCAATCGGTACGATGCAGCCTGCATCGTACCTAAGAAATAAAATAACTCAAGACAAAGAGCCCAGCAATGCAGCCTGCATTGCTGGGCTCTTTCTTTTCACTATGCCGTAGTTCCTGCGGCGAGGAATAAAAAAGGACAGTGCCGAAGCACTGTCCTTTTATCCGCTCTAAAGGGATTAGAACGTAACAACGAGCTGAGACCAGAGGGTCCGAGCATGCTGATCGGATTCTTTACCTTTGAGGTCGTAGTATTCGACGGTAGCAACCATATTCTTAGCGAGGGTGACGTTGCCGCCAACGTTGTAACCCTTGAAGCCTTCACCGTCAAATTTGTCCCAAGCACCATTCATGGTGTGGTCAATGACAGTCGGGGCTCCCTGATCATAGTATTTAGCATAAAGGCCCCAAGAACCAGGATCAGAAGCCTTTGCGCCCGCCCAGCCCATGGATACAACGTATCCATCGTCATCGGCATCTTTGTATTTACCATAATCTTTCAGGGTGTCGTCGTCGCCTTTGAGGTACATAGCGCCAAGGTTGAACTTACCCACATTGTATTTAGCGCTGACATCCCAAATCTTGTCAGTACCATTGATAATGCCAACGTTGCCGTTTACATCATCGGCATGGACATATTCAGCACCGAGGTCGAAGTTGCCCCAGGTTCCATAAAGGCCGGTAGCCCAGAATTCGTCGGCAACAGAGTCATCGTCCGTGTAATTAGGGTATTGCTTCGAAACCTCTTTCTGCCAGCTATAAGTGCTCTTGTTAGCCATTTTACCGTATTCAGCGGTGAAGCGAGCAACACCGAAAGGAACAGTAGCCTTCACGCTGTCTACACGGTCATCATAGATGTTGCCGTCGCCCCAGAAGCCTTCCTGACGGCCAGCGGAGAGGTTCACAACACCGATGTTACCAGTAAGATATGCTCTCTGGAAGTCCGTGTCATCATCACCGGATTCATTCTGGCCCTGGAAGTACTGGTTATTTTCGAGCATGGCTACATAATGCCAGTTGTCGTTCACTTCGCCCGTGAAGAACAGACGGGTACGGAGTCTGGACTGGGATTTATCTTCGGCCCCGTCAAACTTACCGCCGTTATTTTGCTTGTAGCTCAGACGAACGTTCCCAGTAATCTTGACGTTGTCAGCGTTCTTTTCGAGTTTCGCTACGCGAACACCGAGGTTATCGAGTTCGTCAGCAAATTCGCCAACCAGTCTGTCATCAGCACCGATAGCGCCTTTAGCAAGGGCTTTGGCCACAATCTGGGCCATTTCATAACGGGTCATGGTGCGGTCACCTTTATAGGTGCCATCAGGATAACCATCAACAATCCCAGCTGCAGCCAGTTTAGCAACGGCTGCATAAGCCCAGTGGCCAGCAGGAACGTCGGAGAAGGGGTTCGCAGCAAAAGCGGTAGCGCTTACGCCGAGAGCCATGGCCATAGCAAAAACCAAACTCTTTTTCATTTTGTTCATCCTCCTTAAGGATCTTGGTGTTTCCCCAAGGAGTTTCCATCTTGCCAATTTCTTTATCGTGCGAGTGACCTTGTTTCCTCTACGAACCGAAACCGTCTCAATTTCCACTCCCTCAGGAACAAATGGGCAGGCCTTTTGCCTACACGCTGAGTATAGCACCTAGGGGATTGAACTTTCAAACGTGTCACATTTATTTCAAACTTTTCATGGAAATTTTTACCCCTCAATCATGATGAGAATTAGGTTTTATGCTTCATTTCTTTATATTAAAGCTAAGCGATTTTTTGACTCACAAGTCAGTATATATCATCACGATGATTAGGTACACGGTTTACTTATTTTTCTACATAATAAAGAGGACAGTGCTTTGCACTGTCCTCTTTTGAGTTCCTTTAAGAAGGAATTAGAAGCTGATAGCCAGTTCGGACCAGAGGGTACTAGCATGCTTATCGTCGTTGCCTTCTTTGTTCTTCAGGTCATAGTATTCAACGCTGGCAACCATGTTCTTAGCGAGCGTAACGTTGCCGCCGACCATATAGCCCTTGAAGCCTTTGTTGCCAAATGCATCATAAGCACCGTTCATGGTGTGAGCAATGGTGGTTACAGCGGACTGATCATAGTATTTGCCATAGAGGCCCCAGCTGCCAGCTTCGCTCTTCTTCGCACCGGCCCAACCCATGCTGACAACGAAACCATCGTCATCATAGTTTTTGGCGGCGCCAGTCAGGAGGTCATCATCACCCTGGAGGTACATCGCACCGAGGGAGAATTTGCCACTGTTATAAGTAGCAGCTGCCGTCCAGATCTTGTTGTCGCCTTTAAGGCCCATAGCATTTTCATCATTGACATGGAGATAGTTTGCAGCAAGGTCGAAGTTACCAACGGTGCCGCCCAGTTCAGCCATCCAATAGTCATCTGCTTTGGAGGATTTAGACAGATCTACAACTTCTCCCTCGTATTCATGTTTCTTCTGCCAACCATAGGTGCTTTCATTAGCCATCTTGCCATATTCAGCTCTGAGGTAAGCAGCACCGAAAGGAACAACGGCTTTGATGCCATCGACACGGGTATCATAGATGTTACCATCAGCGATAAAGTCATTGTAACGACCAGCCGTGATGTCGACTACACCGATGTTACCAGTAAGATATGCTCTCTGGAAGTCCGTATCATCATTACCGGATTCATTCTGGCCACGGAAGTCCTGGATGTTACGGAGCATAGCCACATAATGCCAGTTGTCGTTTACTTCGCCCGTAAAGAAGATATCCGTACGGAGGTAAGATCTATCTTTAGCTTCGCCATCAAAAGCGCCGCCGCTGTAAGCTTCGTTACGGAGTTTTACAGCGCCCGTAATCTTGACGTTGTCAGCGTTCTTTTCGAGACGAGCCACGCGAACACCGAGGTTATCCAGTTCGTCAGCAAATTCGCCAACCAGTTTGTCATCAGCACCAATGGCGCCTTTAGCAAGGGCTTTGGCCACGATCTGAGCCATTTCATAACGGGTCATGGTGCGGTCGCCTTTGTAGGTACCATCGGGATAGCCATCAACGATACCAGCAGCAGCCAGTTTAGCGACAGCTGCATAGGCCCAGTGGCCAGCAGGAACATCAGAGAAGGGGTTAGCAGCAAAAGCGGTAGCGGTTACGCCGAGGGCCATTGCCATTGCAAAAACCAAGCTCTTTTTCATGTGTGTTTCCTCCTTAGGAAATAGACTTGCCTTTCCTAGGAAAACGATCCACCTCTTGATGGGGGTCCTATACGTGCGAGTGACCTTGTTTCCTCTACGCTGGATCCATATCGCCAGGTTTTCTTTTTTCCTTGGTCCGGCTGAATTGATTGCAGACGAGTTTCTGCTCCTATAGGGTACCATAGATTAAAGGTATTGTAAATCTTTATTTTGGCAATTTTATGATTTTGTATCATTTTTACTCAATTGATTCATCTACTATTGACAAAATCAGCGATTTTCCGCATATCTATGAACTATGGTTCTATGCGCCTTACGTCCATTTTTATTGAGGATTATCAGAAAAATTATTCATCTGATTTTTCTTTAATAATTATATATTTTCTATCAGAATTTTGAATATCATAATCGCGATTTTATCACTTTTTATCCATTGACATCGCGATTTCTTTTATATTATTTTACATGGTTATTTTCCTTCAGTTCACTCTATGATCTTTTTACTTATTATGTCCTAACTTTTACACTTTTATCTTCCTATTACCGCATTTATTTGTCTTTTATCCATATACAATCACGATATCTGTCCATTCTCCTCATTTCAATCGGTAGTATACTGCCGATAGCCTGTTATCCCCTACTTCCATACCTTTTAGGTATGAAAGTAGGGGATAACTTATTCATGACCAAAAGGTCCTCCCCCAGCAGGCTTTTTTAGGACGTTGGCGCCCCTGCCCCGTTCGTCACGGCGCCCTTTTCCTAAAGCCGTCCCAGGTTCCCTCCCTGATTTAGTGTTTTACGCCCTTTTCTTTTCTCCTCACATCATAAGAAAAACAAAAATGGGACCATGAAGAAATGGTTCTATCATTTCTTCATGGTCCCATTAGGATTCCTATGGTCTTTATTCTTCAGCAAGATCGAGATCGACGTCCTCGTCTTCATCATATTCAGCGTCTTCGTCGTTATGAGAATTGGCTTTCTTGTCGGCGTCTTTCACGTCGGCGTCTTTCTTTTCGTCAGCGGCGAGGGTCTTTTCCGTTTCGGCGTCTGCTTTATCATCGCCCTCTTTTTCTACAGCTTTCTTATCATCAGCCTTGTCCGTCTTCTTTTCACTTACGGCCGGCTTATCCACTGTATCAAGCTTATCCTCCCGTTCTTCTTCACTGGCAGGAACTGCCTGGACGCCTGCAGTCGATGCGCCTTGGAGCACGATTCCTTGAACGGTCGTATCTTCAAGGACCTGGACATAGGTGTTGCTGCCGGCCGGAATGGTCACTTGGGCTCCTTTGACAAAGGCGCCGCCAACAAGCCCCACCGGTCCAAAAAGAACCATGCCGCCAATGGAAGCACCGGCTGCACCAGCAACGGTCTTGGCCTGCTGTTTCGCTAGCTCCCCAACTGTCACAGGAATCTTTTCCCCGTTTACGGCAGTCACAGAGGAAAAGTCGATGTCAATGCGGGCATCGCGGCCAAAGATGCGGGGCTGTACCACTTTTTTGATTGTTGCATTGCCTCGGGCGCCTTTTGGCAGGACGAGGGCTTCCCCAACGTACACATTGTCATCGGCAATAAAATCGACTTTATCACCGGCCTGGGCCGTTTTACTGTTGATGTCTTCCATGAATTTGATTTTGATAAGGGAATCCTTCGGAAGCGTCACGGTTTGACGGGAAAGACTGCCTGAGGGGAAGGCGCTCTTTGTAAGGCGGGACAGGCGGGACAGAATTGTATCCTGCGTGTACTGGGTCCCAAACAGGTCCGTTTCAAGGTTCCCGATTCGGGTCTTCACGCCTTCATCACTCATACGGTCAGCAAACTGCCACTCAATGGCGTTCATCTGGGCAGCAATGGAAAGCTGCGTGCCGCTTGGCGTACCTTCAAGGCGATTATAGACGCGGTCCACACGGCTCATGACACTGCCGCTTGAAGTTTGCCCATAAAGGTCCTTTTCCATCTTATCCACACGGCTAACAAGCGACCCACTCTGTTCGGTCCCATAAAGGAACTGTTCAGATACACCCAGTTTATCGGACACAGTGCCAGAAGCAAGGGATTCAGCCGCAAAAGCCGGTGTAAGACAAGTGAGGCTTACGAGGGCGGCCATCATCATACTTAGGATTTGTTTTTTCAAGAGATACACCTCCGTCAGATTTTTCACACTGAAATTCTCCCCTCATTGTAGCATAAATGAAAAGCTTGCGGTAGTAAAACTAAATTTTTCACAGTTTGCTGACAACCGGTTAACGAGCCTGCCACGGCGCAAGGGCGGCTTTTATACTTTCTGCCATCTGATCCATGAGTTCATAGCGGCGGCGGTGGTTGGCCCGTTTGGAAGGCTTCAGTTCCGACAAATCACGGCGATGCTCCTCCAAGGGGATTTCATAAAAGCGCGGGTCCCGTGTGGGCGTGCCCCCACATTCCGCCCAGAAGTCGCCAAAATTGGTTTTGAGCTTGCGGTCCATACGGACATGATTCATGGCATAATACCCTGCATTGGTCACGGCATAGATGGTTTCTGCCCCCATGAGGCCGGCTGCCGTGCGAAGACCATAAAAGATCAGGTTCTTGGTGCGGTAGCCAAAAAATTTTTTGGTCATGGCCTTGACAGCCTCGTTTCCTAAGGTCGTTCCCTGAAGGGCCCCCACAAAAAGAGCGGGTTTTCCCGTTTCAGGAGATAGACCAAACCAGAACATCATCTGGTAAAAGTCAAGAGATCCCCAATGGAGGACCAAAGACAGGCAGCCTTCCTTGCGCTGACCCGGATGGAACAACAAGTCCATCGTAAGGGGCTTTTCCTCAAAGGTATCGGCCCAAAGGGTGATCTTGTCATGGGCCTCGTAGATCTTTAAAAGAAAGTCATCCGTCAGGTGCGTTTCCAGATGGATGATGTGCTGCTTGATAAGGGCAATGCGGTCAGCAAAGGAAGCTCCTTTATAAAAAAATGCCCGTGTAGCCTGTTCCATGAGGCAGGGCATACCGGCCCGGATCCTTGCCCGTATCGGTGTTTCATGAAAAAAAAGCTGGAGTCCTTCCATTTCCCTTTGATGAAAATAGGTGCGCAGCAAAAAGATCCAGTAACGTTTGCGTTCCTTGAGATGTGAGCAGTTATAACAGGCGTGACCGGTTTCCCGGATCTCGTTCCAATCCATTTCTTCCATCCTTTCTTCGATGAGGCGTCCGCTTAAGAAAAAGGGCTGCAACAAGGTGAATTGTTACAGCCCCTTTCAGCATGTTATTTGTTGTTCTTGATGGCCTTGTTCAGTTCCCGTTTGCATAGGTACTGGAAGCGATTATGGGGATAATCGAACTTCGGATGGATGGCACCGGATTCACGTTCATCGCGGAAGCGGTAATGGTCTTCCTTGTAGCTGCCATTCAGCATGTTGATGGTGGCAAACTTTCCTTCAAAACGAAGTTTCGTCACCGGTTCACGGCGGAAATTATCTTCTTCCACGTCGAACTTGTCAACACTCATGGCCACAACGCAGTCGGCACCGCTGGCTTTAGCGATGGCTTCCAGGCCTTCTTTGGTAAAAAGGTTGTCCTGCTGGGCAAGGGCCGCTTTTCTTACGGTATCGGAATCAACAAGGTCGTATTCCGGATACTGGAAGAGTTCCGAAACTTCCGTACTGTAGGCAATGGGTTTGAGACCTGCGTCGTCTTCCACATTTTCACCGATGATGAGCGGCACGACGGCAAGCTTCATCGCAGCGTCGGCGCGGCTCATGCCGGGAAGGACGAGAAAAGCAGCGAAAAGCGCGGCAGCAGCCATTTTAAGGAATTTATTCATTTGTAGGGCCTCCTATTTACTTTCAAGATGATAGAGCGATTGTACCATAAAATTAGGAAATTGACCATAGAGTCAATAAATTAGGCTTCTTTGCAGTAGGCAGCAGCGACCCAACCAGTCTCGCCGTTTTCCCTTCTGACGCGCAGCCAGTTCATGCCGCCGCCATCGGCAGCGTCGAGGATGGTGACCGTCTCCCCTTGTTCAAAGTAGCCCAGGACGTCGCCGTTAAGGCTGGCGTCGCCGCGCATGCGGACTTCCGTGCCGGTAATGACGCCCTTGCGTCCATTTTGGACGGCACCGCTGGGAACGTTGTATTCATCAGCAACGACACAGTAATCGGCAGCTATCCAGCCGGTAGCTCCATTGGCACGGGTCACTTCATACCACTTCATGCCGCTTGCCACATCGCTTTTAAGGACGCTCAGGGCTTCCCCGTCATCAAAGACACCAATGATATCTTGATCAAGACCCGGTCCTCGTCTCATGCGGACTTCCGTTCCCTGGACATGGCCCGGGTTCCCCTGTACGGCAGGCTGCGCTGGCGCTTGCTTAGTAGGCTGTGCCGGAGCGGGGGGTTCCACGTCCGCAGACGGGGAAGTTTCTTGGGGTTCAGCCGGTGTTTCCGCAGCCGGTTGCTTTGGGGCCGGTGTTTCCGCAGCCGCAGCTTCATCCGTCTTGGAAGACGCCGCTTCAGGAGCGGGCGTTTCCTTCTTGGGTGCGGGAGCAGAAACCGTATCAGGCGGGATTTCCGACGCGGACAAGTTGACTTCTACTTCGCCCTCGCTCTTATCGAGAATGGAACCAGCGTGGTAAAGACCGATGATGCTTCCATCGTCATCGACATAATACGTATCAGGAAGGGCCTTTGCTTTTGCCGGATCAACGTCATACAGGTACTGAAGGCCGCTTTGGGTCCGATTTTCCAGATCGGTCCCGCTGTAATAATAGCTCAGGGGCCTCAGCTCGCCGGTCTTGCGGTCAAAAGTCATGCCCTGCGTTTCTTCAACGCCCATTTCCGGCGTCATGACGAGGGTCAGGCTGATGACGTTGTCGTTAGCCCGATGAACGTCATAATGGACCTTACCTCCGCCAAGGGTCGATGCTTCACTTACAAAAGAGGCCACTTTGCTCGAAAGGGCCGAATTGATCTTATCCGTTGCCGCCTTGGTTCCGCCTGTCACTACCGGGCATTCCACGGTCACGGATTGCTCCGTCCGCGTTACGGTCCGAACAGGCGCACTAACAGCGCTGACAGCTGCCCATGCGGGGACACTTGTTCCCAGGAAGGCGCAGCTCATGAGGATGGCCATTGTCTTTTTTAACATTGTGCGCAGTCTCCTTCTTCTTCCTTAATACCCCTATTTTACTGTATCTGTGAAGCAGGGTCAAGAATGGGACGCTTCCAGCGGTTCTTCTGCTTCAAAAAGGCACCGCTCCTCAAGGGTAACCGCGCTGCGCAGACTTTCCGTAAGAAAATGCGTCACGTCCCCCCGATCGGTGCGCTTACAGGTAAGGATAATGGTTGCTTGGGCATCATACTGAACATCTTTGACAGAAAAAAGCGCTTTGCCATAAAGATGGTTCAAGACCCGCCCCACATCATCAATGGGCCAGGTAAAGGCATAGTCCCCCATGGGAACCATGCGGGAAAGCCCTGCTGCCTTGATGGCTTCTGAAACAGCCTTGGCATAGGTACGGGTAAGGCCGCCGGCACCCAATTTGATTCCACCGAAATAACGGGTCACCACAGCAACGACGTTATAGAGCTCTTTTTGGCGCAGTACTTCAAGCATGGGCGCGCCTGCCGTACCCGCCGGCTCCCCATCGTCACTGGAGCGCTCCGCCCGGGGCTTGATGCCGACGATATAGGCCGTGCAATTATGATTGGCATCCCAATATTCTTTTTTGAGGGCCTTGATCTTGGCCTGTGCCTCTATTTCAGTAGAAACGCGGTATAAACTTGTCAGGAACCGGGATTTTTGGACCACAAGTTCCGTCTGGACATTGCGTATGATGACGTACAAGGATGAAGGCTCCCTTCTGATAGATAGGGATATTATAGCATTTTTAGGGGCCGGCGCCAAACCGCCCTACGGGAGGGCGCCGAATTGATTTTTTGGTCACACGGGCCTGCAGCCGAATCGCGTTGGCCGCGTCTTGCGATGAGCGGGGCCCATCGAAAAATGTTCCTCGCTACCGCTCGTAGGGAGACGTCGGGCTCCCCTTTTATTTTTACTCGGAGCAAAAATCGCTCCGATTCTCTGCACGAGGTGCCTTCATTGCCTTTTCAAGATTTATGAGGTGGCAATGAAGGCATGGCGCATCGTAAAATGTTGCGATACACAATTTCATGTTAAAGACGCCCGAAAAAATGCCTTCGTCGGGCGAGCCACTTCTTGGAATTTTTTCGGATGATGTAGGAAACCTTTTTCGCCTACAGTCCATATCGGTCCATCTGCGTTGTCAAACGCGGCAGGCTTCCTAGAAGTACCCAAATCTTGTACGACGTCGTCAGCCTGCTTCGCGTTATTCCTAGCATCTGGGCCAATCTGGAGCCATATTCGAAAAAGGTAAATGGACGGAAATACGATGGCGTTAGGAAAACGTAATAACGGGAATTTCCGCCTGTCGTCGGTGGAAGTGGGGGCTCCTCGCATCTGGATCCATCTGAACCGAATTCGCAAAAAGCAAATGGAAGAAAAGATCGGAACGGGGCATTCGTTGCATGACGTCGTCAGCCTGCAGCTTTTTTCCTCGCATCTGAACCAATCTGAGCCCCATTCGAATCATGTAAATAGAAGAAAGACCAGAACGCACGGCGCCAAACTGCCCCTCCTCATCCACCACCAAAAGGACTTGCCTTCTGCTTTGCAGAATCAAGTGGCTTTTGGTCCCCCGCCTTGGCAAGGCGGAACGGCTTTCGCCGTCTCTAAGGCAAAAAGACCGTAACGTGAGCCCTGAACCGAACGTAGACACGAATTCGGTTCAGGGCTTTTTTAGGTTACATTTCTTATGGTAGTTAGGATACTTTGAATGAGTTAGGGCATTTATCCGGGACAACCTTAAGCAATGCAATCCTAGACAATACAACCGATCATACTATTACAAAGACGAAATCAAGCAATGTACTCTATATTTTCAGCACTGCCCGCCTTCGTGTTTCGCCTCTGAACTCGATTTCTCTGAAATCGATCCGCCCCGCCAGGGCGGGGGACCGAAAGCCGCATGTTGCCTCATTAAAATGAGGCAAGCGTGCCCTTTCGGTGGTGGATGAGGAGCGTAGCGACGTTTCCTTACGAACGGCAGTGAGGTAGATTCGCCCGGAGTTTCGAAGGTCGCTTTTGAAGCGGAGCGAAAGTCCGAGAAACATGTCCCTGGGCGAATGAAGTTCCGCCCCCACCCGGAGGGCGGTTTGGGGCGGACTCGTACGGTCGTTTGCCTTATAGTTTCCGAATATCAATTCCGGTTCTTTCCATCACTATCTCATCAATATATTTGCAGACTTCATAGAAATTGTTCTTAATCCAGTCATTATCAATGCGAAAGACGGCATAACCCCAATCCATTAATACTTTGGAACGCTTTTCATCGTATTCTCTTTGTTTGGGGGTATAGTGATGGATGCCATCGACTTCGATGATGAGTTTTCCTTTGGCACAGTAGAAATCCGCTATATATCCTGCGATACGCTTTTGTCTTACAAAGCGTATCGGGTATCGTTTTAGGAAACCAAACCAAAGCTTGGATTCCTCCGGGGTCATATGGCGGCGCATTTCACGGGCATAGGCGAGGTTCTCTTTATCCTTGTGATTTTGGTAGTACGTTTTCATAGGGCATCTCCTTTTAATGCAGTAGGATAAATCCTGTTATATGGGTCATTATGCCCGAAAAGTCCGATGAAATCTATATAGTAGGATGAATGTCCGTTTTTGAGAGATAAAAGGGATAAAATGAAGGATAATCGGGATTTGAAAAGACCGTAAGGAAAAAGACTGTGAGACCGGCGCCAAACCGTCTCCCTTCGGTCGTGGGCGCCGAATTGATTTTTCGATAACACGGTCCGTAAGCCGAATCGCTTCGACGGTGTCTTGCGATTAACGGTTTTGGCCCATCGAAAAATATTCCTCGCTACCGCTCGTATGGAGACGTCGGACAAAAAACGCCCTCCTCATCCACCACCAAAAGGACTTGCCTTCTGCTTTGCAGAATCAAGTGGCTTTTGGTCCCCCGCCTTGGCAAGGCGGAACGGCTTTCGCCGTCTCCAAGGCGAAAACACGAAGAGGAAAACATAGAGGCAAACGATTGGAACGCAAAAGATTGGAAGACAAAAAAACATAAGAGAAGCCCAAAACCGGACGTAGACGTAGGTTCGGTTTTGGGCTCTTATCTTATATTCGGTTTTTGTAAGAGGCTGATCCTTTGAAATAGAAAGCACAATGGCGCTTAGAACGATCCACTTCCGGTCTTTTCCCTTAAAACTCGATGCGCAGCATCAATCCGCCTTGGTAAGGCGGATCGGCTTTTGCCGTCTCCATGGCGAAAGCACGGTGGCAAAAGACCGTAAGAAAAATCGGCAAGGTAAGCCCTAACCCGGACGCAGTCGTAGGCTCGGTTTTGGGCTATTAGCTTTTTATAGCCATTGTAAGAGGCGGGTCTTTTTGAAACGTAGAAATCACGATAGCGGCTGGAACATCCTGTGTACAGCCATTTGCCTTAGGACTCGATGCGCGGCATCAATCCGCCTTGGTAAGGCGGGGGACCGAAAGCCGCATGTTGCCTCATTCTAATGAGGCAAGCATGCCCTTTCGGTGGTGGATGAGGAAGGCCAGTGACGTTTCCTTGCGAGCGGTTAGCGAGGCAGATTCGCCCGGAGTTCTGAGGCTGCTTTGGAGCGCAGCGGAAAGCCAAAGAACATGTTTGAGGGCGAATTAAGTTCGGACCCGTTCCCCCGTCAGGGGGCGGTTTGGGTCCGAGCGTCATCCCCTATTGACTCCGGATAAAAAAGACGGCAGAAAGCACCCATGCGTTACCTATCGTAAATCGTGAAACAATCCTTCAGACGACAGGTCATGCCCCATTGTTTCCATAGATTTTTCTATCGAACAGCCAGTGGAGGCCCCTCGTGCAGAAAATCGACGCAATCTGGGCCCCGATTGTCCTCTGTGCAATGAACCCAGATTCGTCCTCATCGTTAATATCGATAAAGAATTAGCAGCCATAGTCTTGGGTCATCTTGTATGCATCGCATTCAGCGGTAACTGCGCCAGTAGGATGCCCAATCTTTCTATATTCCCTTAAGTATGGAGAATGAAATTTTTTTGTGCAATAGCTGATTTACTCAAAATAGGTTACACTCCTCGAAATTGATTTATATCCACGTGACAAAGGCTATTGCAACGGAAACGGCAGTCCGTTTTGACGCACTCCTGAATAAGGTCCTTCAAACAAAAAATACCCCGTGATTGACTCACGGGGATATTTTGTGCACTTTTCAACAGGGTTTTCAGCAAACGCCGCATAAACTGTTGCTACTTTTTCCAAAATCATTTCACGTCATACATCCCACTCACCCCTTCACGCAGGTTGATGAGAATGTTCTTCAACTGACTGTAATGTTCCAAGAGGACTTTGTGGGTTTCCCGGCCAATCCCGGATTTTTTGTAGCCGCCAAAAGGTGCGCCGGCGGGCAGGTCGTTATAGGTGTTGACCCACATCCGTCCCGTGCGGACGGAACGGGCCACTTTGAGGGCCGTATCGATGTTCTTTGTGAAGACGGCACCGCCTAGACCGTATTCACTGGCGTTTGCAAGGTCAATCACTTCGTCAAGGGTCTTGAATTTCTGGATGACCACAACGGGGCCAAAGATTTCTTCCTGGCAGACGCGGCAGTCATTGGTATGGCTGATGAGGATGGTTGGTTTCATGAAAAAGCCTTTATCACAGCCATTTTCGGTGTAGCGTTCGCCGCCTGTCACAAGTTCTGCCCCTTCTTCCACGCCGATTTTGACATAGTTCAGGACTTTTTCCTGCTGGGAACGATAAATCTGGGCGCCCAGCTGGGTATTCGGGTCTGTCGGATCCCCGATCCGGACATGTTCAAAGGTGTCTTTCAGGTGGCTGACAAATTCATCAAAGATGCCTTCCTGGACAAAGAGACGGGAACCGGCACAGCAGACCTGGCCCTGATTGAAGAGGATGCCCTTGCAGGTACCGTCAATGGCTTGCTTAAGGTCAGCGTCATCAAAAACGATATTCGCCGATTTACCGCCAAGTTCCAAGGTCACAGGAATCAGTTTGTCACAAGCGGCCTGATAGACGCCGTGACCGACTTCTGTGGAACCGGTAAAGGCCAGCTTATCAAGGTCCGGATGATCCAGGAGCCACTGACCGCTGCGGGAACCTTTGCCGGTAATGAGGTTCACGACCCCTTTGGGCAGGACGCCGTCAATGAGGCGAAGCAGTTCCAGCAGGGACAAAGAGGTATGGGAAGACGGCTTAATGACAACCGTATTGCCTGCAGCAAGAGCCGGTGCAAGCTTCCAGCAGGCCATGGTAAAGGGGAAGTTCCAAGGGATGACCTGACCGACGACACCTACAGGTTCATGGAGAACAAGGGACATGGTGTTGTCGTCAAGCATGGTGGCAGAGCCTTCCCATGCGCGCAGGCAGCCCGCAAAATAACGGAAGTGATCCGAGCCTAAAGGAATATCAGCGGCCATGGTCTCACGGATGGGTTTGCCGTTGTCGAGGGTCTCCACAAGGGCCAGCCGTTCCTTATTCTCATCGATGATGTCCGCAATCTTAAGGAGCAGGTTCTGACGCTCAATGGGAGAGGTTTTGGACCAGCTGGGGAGTGCCTCACGGGCCGCCTTGACGGCGCGGTCCACGTCTTGTTTGGTGGCTTCGGCGCACAGAGCCAAAGCTTCCCCATTGGCTGGATTATGGGCGGCAAACGTAGTTCCGTCTGAGGCGGGTACAAATTCACCGTTGATGTACAGACCATATTCTTTTAAAAGATCGACTTTTTGCATCGTTCATGCTCCTTTCAAGTTTGCATCACTATCATAAAAACTACTTTTGATCATTGGATTTGTTAGGTTATCCATCCACCGTTTAACTTGTGTGGATGGATGAACATATTATACTATACCTTTTTGAGTTACAGTTCATTTTTCACAGAAAACCCAACATTTTGTTTTTTAATGCTTTTATAATTTTAAGAATCATTATTATCTATGTTTCCCCAGTTCCTTCCCTTATCAAAAAAACACTGCCTCCGAAGAAGCAGTGTTCGTTCAGTCATGTTCAGTTACTTGCTTTCAAAAAAGACTTTGTAGCCCAGGTAGGTTTCGTACGCATCAGCTTTTGACAGGAGATCGTAGGGAGAATGCATGCTCAGCATGGCGGTTCCGCAGTCAACGACTTCGCAGCCCCAATCAGCCATCATGAAGGCAATGGTTCCGCCGCCGCCCTGGTCCACCTTGCCTAGTTCGCCAATCTGCCAAGCTACACCGCCATCATTAAAGATTTGACGGACTTTTTGGATGAATTCGCTGTTGGCGTCATTGCTGCCGGCTTTACCGCGAGCCCCCGTGTATTTGGTCAAGGCAAGGCCATAGCCGCAGAGAGAAGAATTATCTTTCTCCGTTACTTCAGGGAACATGGGATCAAGGCAGCTATTGACGTCGCCAGAGAGCATTTCGCTCTTTTCCATGGTTTCGTAAAAGTCCAGCAGGGCCCCGCTGCCCTGGAGGGCCAGCATCTTCATGACAAACTTCACAAAATAGGAGCTCATCATACCTGTGTTCCCGTAGGACCCGATCTCTTCTTTATCCGTAAAGAGGGCCACTTGGGTCTTGGTCCCCGGTTTGGCGGCAAGCAGGGCTTCCAGGTTGGCGTAGGAGCAGACACGGTCGTCCTGGCCATAGGCCGCTATGAGGGAACGATCAAAGCCGACATCACGGCTTTTCATGGCCGGTACCAATTCGAGTTCAGCCGTCGTGAAATCTTCTTCCGTTATGCCATAGGTCTTTTTGAGGAGATTCAAGATGGCGTCCTTGACTTTCTCCTCTTTTCCAGCATGGGAGCCGATGATGGCCTGAAGCTGTTCCCCAGTCACGCCTTCGGCCATGGTCTTTTTCATCTGGTCCTGGGCCATGTGGATCAACAGGTCCGTAATGTAAAAGACGGGATCATTTTCGTCCATGCCGATATTGACCTCGATCTTCTTGCCTTTTTGCGTATAGATGACGCCGCACAGGGCCAGGGGAATGCAGGGCCACTGATACTTCTTGATGCCGCCGTAGTAATGGGTACGGAAGTAGACAAGGCCATCCTGCTCATGGACGGGGTTACCTTTAAGGTCAAGGCGCGGTGCGTCAATATGGGAGCCCACAATCTTCAGCCCTTCCTTGACGGGTTCTTTGCCGATCACGGCAAGGATGACTGATTTGCCTTTTTGGTTCCAATAGACCTTATCTCCCTCATGAAGGGCCTTCAGGTCGTAGAGGGGCTTGAATCCCTTTTTTTCGGCCGCTTCTATGATGAAATTGACGGACTGCCGTTCCGTGCGGGCTTTGTCAAGAAAAGCTTTATATTTCTCGCCATAGGCCATTACGGCTTTTTTCTCGCTGTTATTCATGCGCTGCCATACGGATTCGGTTCTGCTGTATGTTGTTTTCATGATGTTCCTCCTCACAATATGATGAGAAAAGTATAACACAGGTTAAGGATGAAGGGAAAGGGATTTGATCTTTGATGGCGCGCTGCTTTCTCAGCCAGGTTGATGCCTGACGCGCAGCTAGTGGCTGATTCCCACCGAAAAGCCTGTTCAATCGGCCTTACCGAAAAGTAGGATTCCTTTTCCTCGCTACGCAAAACGGGTTGCCCTCTCATACAAAAAGACCATGAAGCACCACGCTTCACGGTCTTTTTATCATCGCTTGCGCGATGTTTGTTACCGGTTGGTAAAGACAGGTTTTCTCTTTTCGAGGAAGGCTGCCATGCCTTCTTTTTGGTCGCGCGTAGCAAAGCAGGATCCGAAGACCTGTGCTTCGTAAGCAAGACCGCTGCGCAGGTCCATGTTCATGCCCGTATTGATGGCATTTTTTGCAGATGCAATGGCCATCGGAGCTTTGCTCATGATCTTGCGGAGAATGGCTTCGCATTCTGGGATGAGGTTTTCCTGAGTCGTAATGCGGTTGATGAGACCAATCCGCAGGGCTTCTTCAGCGTCAATCATGGACCCGGTATAAATCATCTCTTTTGCTTCGCCCGTCCCGATAAGGCGGGCCAGACGCTGGGAGCCACCGAATCCCGGAATGATGCCGTAGTTGACTTCCGGCTGACCAAATTTGGCGTTGTCGGAAGCAAAACGGAAATCACAGGCAAGGGCCAGTTCGCAGCCGCCGCCCAGGGCAAATCCGTTGATGGCTGCTACGACAGCAACAGGGATGCGTTCAATGGCGTTAAAGACAGCATGACCAAGGACGGAGAAGCAGCGGGCTTCCGTTACGGTCATTTTGCTCATGGCGCCAAGGTCAGCACCAGCAACAAAGGATTTGGGGCCGGCACCGGTAATGAGGACGGATTTTGTCGCAACGTCAGAAGCCAGGCGATTGAAACAGTCCTTCATTTCTTCCAGGGTCAGCGTGTCCAGGGCATTCAAGGCTTTCGGACGGTTGATGGTTACCGTCGTGATGCCGTCTTCTGCTGTATTAACAAGCAGGTTCTTGTATTCATACATCCTGTTCACCGCCCATCATTTCTTGTAATCGTAGAATCCTTTGCCGGTCTTGCGTCCCAGATAACCAGCTTCGACCATCTTGCGGAGCAGCGGGCACGGACGGTATTTCGGATCACCAAATTCCTTGTAGAGGACTTCCATGATGGCAAGGACCGTATCGTTGCCGATAAGGTCAGCAAGGGCGAGAGGTCCCATCGGATGGTTGAAGCCGAGTTTGGCAACGGCATCGATGTCTTCCGCGCTGGCAACGCCTTCCATCAGGGTAAAGATGGCTTCGTTCAGCATAGGGATCATGATCCGGTTGCCGACAAATCCAGCAGAATCCTTGACGGCTACAGGGGTCTTATCAAGGGCTGCAGCCAGGTCATACACTTTTTTGAAGGTATCGTCGCTCGTAGCAAGGCCGCGGGTGACTTCTACCAATTTCATGACAGGAGCCGGGTTAAAGAAGTGCATGCCGATGAATTTATCAGCTCTCTTCGTGAACCCGCCAAGCATGGTGATGGAAACGGAAGACGTGTTGCTGGCAATGATGGCATCTTCCGGGCAGAGTTCATCAAGGGTCTGGAAAATGTCTTTTTTGATCTTGACGTTTTCCGTAGCTGCTTCAATAGCCAGATGAACGTTGCAGGTTTCCTTCGTCATCTCAACAACACCGGTGATACGGCCCAGGGTCGCTTTTTTCTCATCTTCGGTGATGCGGCCTTTTTCTACGCTGCGCGTAAGGTTCTTTTCAATATTTTTGATCCCGCGGTCAACAAATTCTTGTTTGATATCGCGGAGTACAACCTCTACACCATGAGCAGCCATGACTTGTGCAATGCCGCTGCCCATTTGACCAGCGCCGATAACCATAACTTTCTTTAATTCCATAACTGAATATCTCCTTTTAAGGTAAATTCATGCAGTGGATAGCTGCATGGGAAACAGTGCCGCGAAAGGTTTTGGAAGCAAGCGCAGCTTCCGGGTCCTGTCAGTATACCCGCAGCGATCCCTCTGCACCCTCTAATGTGCAGAAAGATATTTACAACTTTTCAGAGAACGATTGATACTTTATATCCCCCGTCCCCATAGGGGGCGAGGGATCAATGTGTCGTCAATCAGGAGGAATGCCGAGCGAGATTATTTCTTCTTTTTGTCGCTCAAGAGATCACGGGAGATGACCATACGCTGAACTTCGTTGGTGCCTTCGTAGATCTGGGTGATCTTAGCGTTACGCATATAGCGTTCAGCCGGATAGTCAACGGTGTAGCCGTAACCACCAAAGATCTGGACAGCATCAGTCGTAACTTCCATGGCAACGTCGGAAGCAAAGCACTTAGCCATAGCAGCGGCTGCAGAGTACGGTTTGCCTTCGTTCTTCAGGTTAGCTGCACGATAAACGAGCAGACGGGCAGCTTCGATCTTCATGGCCATATCAGCCATCTTGAAGCTCAGGGCCTGGAATTTGCAAATGCTGCGGCCGAACTGTTCACGTTCCTTGGAGTATTTCACAGCAGCGTCGAGGGCGCCCTGTGCGATACCCAGAGCCTGCGCGGCAACGCCGATACGGCCGCCGTCCAGGGTCTGCATAGCAATCTTGAAGCCTTCGCCTTCTTTGCCGAGCAGATTTTCTTTAGGAACTTCGCAGTCTTCAAAAATCAATTCAGCTGTCAGGGAGGTGTGACCGCCCATCTTGTCTTCGATCTTGCCGAAGCGGAAGCCAGGCATGCCTTTTTCTACGATGAAAGCGGAAATGCCGTGTACGCCAGCGCTCTTATCGGTCATAGCAAAGATGACATAGGTTTCAGCTTCGCTGCCGTTGGTGATGAAGATCTTGGAGCCGTTCAGGATGTATTTGTCACCCTTCAGAACAGCCGTGGTCTGCTGAGCGGAAGCATCCGTACCAGCGGACGGTTCGGTCAGGCCGAAAGCACCAATGGTGCGGCCTTCGCAGATCGGGGTCAGGTATTTTTGTTTCTGTTCTTCCGTACCGAACATGTAGATCGGCGTTGCGCACAGGGAAACGGAAGCGGAAAGGGTGATACCCGTACCATCATCGACTTTGGACATTTCTTCAACAGCCAGGATGTAGCTGAGAACGTCCATGCCAGCTCCGCCGTATTCTTCAGGGAAGCAGATGCCTTGGAAGCCATTTTCGATCATTTCGTTGATGATCTTGCGGTCCCAAACGTGGTTCTTGTCTCTTTCTTCAATGGTCGGAGCCAGGAATCTTTCTGCAAAGTCAGCAGCCTGCTCCTTAATCATTTGTTGGTCTTCAGTCAGATTAAAATCCATGAATCATTCCCTCTTTCTCCACTTTTTTTAAGTGATTGATGATTATAACATTTCCACAACAGCAGACGTACCCATACCGCCGCCGATGCAGAGCGTTGCCAGGCCAAGCTTCTTGTCGCGGTTTTTCAGTGCGTACAGAAGCGTTACAAGAATGCGGGCGCCGGAAGCCCCAATCGGGTGACCGAGGGCAATGGCACCGCCATTGACGTTGACTTTATCAGGATCGAAGTTCAGCTCACGGCCGACTTCTACGAACTGAGCAGCAAACGCTTCGTTGGCTTCGATGAGGTCAAGGTCCTTGACTTCCAGACCTGCCTTGGAGAGGGCTTTGCGGCTTGCAGGGATAGGCCCAATGCCCATGATGGCAGGATCGACACCGGCAGAAGCATAGGACAGGATCTTCGCCATCGGTTTGATGCCGAGTTCCTGTGCTTTTTCCGCGCTCATGATGACAAGGGCGGCAGCCCCGTCGTTCAGACCGGAAGCGTTGCCAGCCGTGACCGTGCCGCCTTGTTTAAAGGCAGGACGCAGTTTGGCCAGGATTTCCGTCGTGGTTCCTTCACGCGGGAATTCATCCGTATCAAATACGGTTTCGCCCTTTTTGGTTTTGATGGTAACAGGAACGATTTCGTCCTTGAAAGCACCGCTCTTGATGGCCGCAATGGCTCTTTGCTGGGAACGGGCAGAAACTTCGTCCTGGTCTTCACGGGTTACGCCGAATTTTTCAGCGACGTTTTCGGAAGTGATGCCCATGTGATAGTTATTGAACGCATCCCACAGACCATCCTTGATCATGACATCGACGAGTTTGCTGTCGCCCATACGCAGACCCCAACGAGCTTTGCCGCTGGTAACAAAAGGAGCGTTGGACATGCTTTCCATACCGCCGGCAACGACGATGTCGTTATCGCCAGCCAGGATGGACTGAGCAGCCAGTTCCACACATTTCAGGCCGGAACCGCAGACTTTATTGACAGTAAAAGCAGGAACTTCAATAGGCAGGCCAGCTTTGATGGATGCCTGACGAGCAGGGTTTTGGCCCAGTCCAGCTTGGAGGACGTTACCAAAAATGACTTCGTCAACTTTTTCACCAGGGACATTAGCTCTTTTCAGGGCTTCCTTGATGACAATTGCACCGAGTTCAGGGGCAGACAGGGGAAGCAGGCTGCCACCAAATTTGCCGATAGCCGTTCTTACAGCACTTGCAATTACAACTTCGCGCATAACTAAATCATCCCTTCTTCAACAAGTTGTCGGTGACCTTTTCACCGATAAGTGAAGGCCGCCTTAACAGGTAAGGACATATATGAACCAAGGCTCATATTTTCAGGTTTCACTTATGTATTTAATTATACACTAATTATGATTTGAATGGAACGGGAAAACCAAAAATTGTGAAAATTACGAGGAAATCGAAGAAAAAACCTTGAATAGGGCGAAAAAAACAGGCCCCCTCCCCTTCCTTTCCCTGTCTTTTTCCTGCAGGGACTTCTCTTTTTGTCCTTAGTGCAACGTCGTTCCAAGGTGTCTAAAAGGGGCTGTGACGAAATGAGAAGTGCTCATTTTTCACAGTCCCTTTTGGGGATAGGTGTTCAATTGCAATGAGGGGGGGATTCTAGCCATTGCTCCTTCATAAAGGACCTACTTATTTTTCGGCAATGGCCTCAATTTCACAGGCCGCGCCCTTTGGCAGATCCTTCACGGCCACACAGCTTCTCGCTGGATAGGACGTGAAATACGCGGCGTACACTTCATTAAAGGCGGCAAAATCCTTCATATCCGCCAAAAAGCAGGTGGTCTTGACGACTTTTTCCAGGCTCGTGCCAGCCGCTTCCAAAATGGCTGCCACGTTTTTGCAGCTCTGATGGGCCTGTTTTTCGATGCCATCAGGAACCAGTCCCGTTTGAGGGTCGACGGGAATCTGCCCGCTTGTAATGACAAATCCATTGGTTTCAAAGGCCTGTGAATAAGGGCCAATGGCACCGGGAGCTTTTTTCGTTTCAATTTTACGCATTGGGGTTCTCCTCTCAAATTACTTATTATACAGCGAGACGATCTTCCACAAGGGTTTTGAAGAACTTGACCCCCGTGAGGATGACATCATCGTTGTAATCGAATTGAGCATTGTGAAGCATGTAGTTTTGTCTGTCTTTCTTGCCGCTGCCAAGGAAGACAAAACAGCCCGGTACTTTGGTGAGGAATTTACCAAAGTCCTCGGAAATCATGACAGGCTGGCAGTTTTCCTTGACCTTGTCGGCACCTACCGCCTTACGGGCTGCTGCAGCTGCATGGGCGGCGCATTCAGGCCAGTTGACCGTCGGTGCAAATTCATGGGTATAGCTGAATTCACTGGCTGCCCCGGCCATAGCGCAGGCATGCTCCACAATGGTCCGCATGCGGATTTCAATGAGGGCCTGCATCTCAGGCGACGTGCTGCGCGTATCACCGGTCATGACGATGTTCGACGGAATGGCATTATGAGCGCCATCCGTATGAAGTTCTGTCACGGACACGACGGCCGGTTCCAAGGGATTGGCATTTCTTGAGACAATGGTCTGGAGGCCCAAGATGATCTGGGCCGCCGGAATGAGGGGATCGATGCCCACATGGGGGCTTGAGGCATGACCGCCGCGGCCATGGATCTTGATGGTAAAGTTATCCTCGCTTGCCATGATCCCGCCGGGACGGGTATGGATCTCGCCTTCGGGTAGGAAAGGAATATTATGAAGGCCATAGATTTCATCGACGGGATACTTTTCAAAAAGGCCATCATCAATCATGGCCTTGGCCCCTTTTCCAGGTTCTTCGGCAGGCTGGAAGATGGCCCGGACCGTGCCATTAAAATTCTTTGACTCGGCAAGTAGGGTCATAGCACCCAAAAGGATCGTCATGTGGCCGTCGTGGCCGCAGGCATGCATTTTTCCAGGATTCTGGGATTGATAAGTGGGGGTTCCCACTTCTTTGACGTTAATGGCATCCATGTCAGCTCGCAAGCCAATCACTTTTTTCCCGTCGCCCACGGTAAGATCTGCAACAACGCCCGTACCGCCAATACCTTCATGGACAGTGCAGCCCATAGCGCGCAACTTATCGGCAACAAAACGAGCCGTTTCGACTTCTTCAAAGGCCGTTTCTGGGTGGGCATGAAGAGTATGCCGCCACGAAATAAGAGTTTCCTTTACTTTTTGTTCATCCATTAGACTTCCTCCTTACCTAGGTTGACTGCCTTCTGCTTCCCAGCTTGGGATCTTTCCTTCCTTTAATTTTTCCAAATAATCCTTAAGAACATGGACCACGTCCCCCTTCATCTTGAGCAAGGCGTAAACATTAAATAAAACAAGGAAGGCCACACCAAAGTCCACAAAGTCCCACAAATCATCAAGCTGCATCATGGAACCCACGATGATGAGGAGTAAAACCAAGATTTTAAACATCTTGACATACCTTTCCACTTTTTCCGGAGTCTCCTTAAATAGATAGCGAACACTCACCTCTCCATAGAAGACATCGGCAATGATGGTTGTAAAGCAGAAAAGAAAGGTCATGAGCATGACAAAGTAATTGCCAAAACTGCCAAGGTTTGCAGAAAAGGCCGCTTGAACAAGATTGACCCCGATGGCTCCAGAGTGAAGGACACCAGATAACAGAATGGCAAAGCCTGTGCAGCTGCAGATGACGATGGTCGTCATAAAGGTCCCGAACATGGCGGCAAAGCCCTGCATGGCAGGATGTTCGACTTTCGCAGACGCATGCATGGCAGCGGCGCAGCCATTTCCCGCATCGTTGGAAAAAAGGCCGCGGGCTACGCCGTTACGAACAGCTTCTTTGATGGTATAGCCTACAGCACCGCCAGCGGCAGCTTCTGTTGTAAAGGCCGACGACATGATTTGCGCAAAAAGCGCAGGAATCTGGGCGAAATGAGTGATGACGATATAGATGACGCCCAGTAAATAGATGACAGCCATGAATGGAACTACAAGAGAAGCCGTCTCTGTAATCCGTTTAACTCCGCCCAGCACAACGAGGGCGGTCAACAGGGCGACGCCAATACCAAGGACCCAGATAGGAAGAGGATAAATGACGGTCACAGCCGAAGCAATAGAATGGGTCTGGAGCATAACAATGGCAATCCCCATGGTAAAGACCGTAAAGGCTGCATAGAGGCAAGCCAATGTTTTGTTGTGAAGTCCCTTCGTCATGTAGTAAGGTGCACCGCCGTAAAAGTTCCCATCGGGACTTTTTTCATGGTAAAGCTGCCCCAGAACGGCTTCAGCAAAGGAGATGACCATACCAAAAAGGGCTGTGATCCACATCCAAAAGAGAGCTCCAGGGCCGCCCGCTAAAAGGGCACTTGCCACCCCCACAAGGGACCCGGTCCCAACCTGACCGCCAACGGTAGCACAAAGGGCACTGAAGCCGGAAATCCCACCTTCGCCGTTCATATTGGCCTTGAGGGAGTCCCAGATCTTGCCAAATTGGGTGAGCTGGGGAAATCCTGTAGCTATGCTGTAGACAAGCCCCGTTCCTAAAAGGATGATGGAAAGGACATATCCCCACATAAGAGAGTTGAATTCACTGATGAAGGCCATTTTTATTCACCACTTTCCTAAGTCTATAAGGGGAATTCTTCTTACTAGGTAAAGCAAAGGGTGCAGTCAGCCTGTCATGCTATGCTGCACCGCATTGTGCGTCATCAGGAATGGTTCATGCCATCCCAGACGACCTTCCGATAATTCTCTTGGTCCGTATCTCCTTCCGTACTGATGCACAGGACAATGGACTGAGCCGTGAGCCCCAATGCATGCTTCATACCCGTAAGCTCGGGATCGACCATGAGGCAGTACACAAGCCCCATTGTCACGGCGCCGCTTTCACCTGAAATAATGGCAGGATCTCCTTTTGCGGGGTTTCCCAAAAGCCGCATGCCGAAAGCCGCTACACTGTCGTCAACAGAAAAGAAGTGGGAAGCATGATGCTTGATAACATCCCAGCCCAAGGTACAGACTTCGCCGCAGCAGAGCCCCGCCATCATGGACGCAAGATTACCGGTTACAGCGTGGAGCTTGCCATCATTGGCCGCAGCCGTTTTATACAGGCAGCTCGCCGCTTTGGGCTCGACAATAGAAAGCCGGGGCATGTTCTTTCCATAATAGCGGGCCAAAAAGCCCGTAATGGACCCTGCCATAGCTCCGACGCCGGCTTGCAGAAAGACGTGGGTAGGAACGACGTCCTTTAGGTCCTCCACAGCTTCATGGGCCATGGTCATATAGCCCTGCATGATCCAACGGGGAATCGTTTCATACCCTTCCCATGCCGTATCCTGGACCAGGATCCAGCCTTTTTCTTCTGCCATACGACTTGCCAGGCGGACCGTGTCGTCATAGTTGACACTCGTGATTTCCGCTTCGGCACCTAGTTTCCGAATGTTTTCCAGGCGTTCCCTGCGGGAGCCCTTCGGCATGTAGATGACGGCCTTTTGTCCCAAGTGCTGGGCGGCCCAGGCAACGCCCCGTCCATGATTGCCGTCTGTCGCGGTTACAAAGGTAAAGGTGCCGCGGGCAATGGAAGTCAGATCATCCATGGCTTTTCCCGTCTTTTCCGCAAGGACTTTAGCAAGGGCATAGCTTCCGCCAAGTCCCTTGAAGGCATTGAGGCCGAAACGGTAACTTTCATCCTTGACGTAAAGCCCTTTAAGTCCCAAGATTTTTGCCGTTTTTGCGAGGTTTCTCAGCGGGGTCTTCGCATACCCGTCCAAAGTCTTATGGAAGGTACGGACCTTTTCTGCCTCTTCCGTGGAAAAAGGCGCATCCCAGGTCCCGCATTTTCCATCGCTGGAATAAGAAGTCATGGTAATTGTCATAATCTTCATCCTCTCTTTCATACTTTCTTTTCTTGCAAAGTAAGGGTGATATCGCTGTTTTTCCTTACGATTCCTAAAAATTTTCGTTTTTGTTAAATTCAGTATATTTCCAATTCTTCCTTAATTCTATGTAAATCATCCTCATTTATATCTAAATCTTCCCAAATTTCTTTTTTCCCTTGGAATTTTTGTAGTATACTGTCAGTAAAGAAGCCAAGCAAAAAGAAAAGGAGGTGCCCTCTTATGGGAAAACCATCCATCCCGCAGATTCGCTTGGGCGGCTCCCAATACACCATTGAGCCAACGGCTGACGCCGAGGAGCGGATTCCTTATCCTTATAAGGAACTGCCTATTGCCATGTTCAAGCAGATGTATCGGCCCCTTTTGGGCGATCAGATTCCTATCCACTGGCATGAGGGAATGCAGCTTTTATGGGTCTATGAAGGCACCCTCTCCTATCGCGCCAACGGAACGGAATTTCCTTTGGACCGCAACAAACTCCTTTTCATCAACCATGGCATCCTGCATAGTTCCCGTCCTGTCGGCACAAAGGTCAGGACCCTGTGCATTGACTTTGGAAAAGAACTTTTTCCTCCCGCCCTTTGGCAGCGCTTCCTGGAGCCCTTTGTGGAAAATCCGCATTGTACTTATGAACTGCTCCCCCTTGATGCGGCAGAAGTGGAAAACCTAATCGGCTACATCAATCAGACGGATGACGAGTTGATTCTTTTTTCCGTCACGGCCTTCATCCTCACCATCATGGAGCGGGTCATGAAGACCTTTACAGGTACGGGAGAATCGAGAAATACGGAAGAAACCATGCTATTTGACGGGCTTCTTTCCTATATCAAGGAGCATTTTACCGAATCCATCAGTCTCGCTCAGCTCTCCGGTGTCTCCCACCTCAATAAGAACAAACTGACCGAACTCTTTCAAAAGTACACGGGCATGCCGCCCATCCTCTTTCTCAATACGTATCGCCTTGATGAAGCGCGGACCCGGCTCCTGCAATCAGACCGCAGCGTATCGGAAATCAGTGAAGATATCGGCTATGACCAGGTCAGCCATTTCATCCAACAGTTCAAGAAACGCTATGGCCTGACGCCGCTCCAGTATCGGAGGGCCTATGGCGAAAAGAAAGAGAAGAAAGCAAGGAACAATTTACTATAGAAAAATACTCCCCGTTTCCCCAATAGGAAACGGGGAGTATTTCTTATGGATTCACTAGTGTGTTAGATAAGCATGCAAAACAATTTCGCTTCTCTGCTCTATTTTTCCCTTAAGCAAGAAGCAGTTCAGCAACAATATCAAGGAACACATTGGCGCCACCGACGAGGTCCTCATCACGGGTATATTCCTTCGGATTATGGCTGATTCCCTTCACGCTCGGCACAAAAATCATGGCAGTCGGGCAGATGCGGGCCATCATTTGGGCATCCTGACCGGCGCCGCTTGTCATCCGGCAATGGCTGAGGCCTCTTTTTTCTGCCATTTTCTCCGTAATCTTGCAGATGCCGTTATCAAATTCAACCGGTTCGAACCGAACCAAGCGTTCCGTATGGATTTTCACGTGGTCCGTTTCTTCCAGTTTCTTTAGATAAGCAGCAAGTGCCATTTCTTCTTCCTTTAGTTTTTCTTCATTCGGGTTCCGCACATCCACCGTAAAAACAGCCTTGGAAGGAATGACGTTAACCGCGTTCGGTTCAAGGGCCATGGTCCCCACGGTGCAGACGGTCTTACCGCTGGAAGCAAGGCAGCGTTCCCGCATAAAGACATTGACTTTGGAAGCGGCAAGGCCTGCGTCAATGCGCATATCCGTTGGCGTCGTTCCTGCATGGTTGGCCGCTCCCTCGATGCTAATGCGCTGCCAGGAAATGCCTTGGAGGTTTTCAACGGCGCCAATAGAAATGCCTTTGGCATCCATGATGGGACCCTGCTCAATGTGCAGTTCGATGAATGCATAGGGTTTGATGAAACCGGGATCAACCGTTCCGCCGTACCCAATACGAGTCAATTCATCCCGCAGGATGGTTCCATCGGTTCCTACGCTGTCAAGGGCTTCGTCAAGGGATAGGTCGCCGGCATAGACCAAGGAACCCATCATGTCCGGCTGGTAACGAACGCCCTCTTCATTTGTAAACGCACCGACAACAAGCGGCCGTTTGAGCGCAGCCTTTTGTTCCTTCAAGGTGCGGACGATTTCGATGCCAGTCAAAACACCGTAGCAGCCATCATATTGTCCGGCATTGATGACCGTATCAATATGGGAGCCAATCATGAGAGGCGCTTCCTTCCTATTTTCTTCCGTTTGCCAAATGCCAAAGATATTCCCGATACGATCCACAACAACATCAAGACCGGCTTCCCTCATTTGCTTTACAACAAAATCACGGCCTTCTTTTTCCGCGTCCGATGCTGCAAGCCTCGTCCGTTCTCCAGATGCATCAATGCCAATTTTTCCCAGCATAAAGATTGAATCCAGCAGTCTTTCCTTATTGATGTCCATAATTGCCACTCCTTTTCTTTTCTAGGGCATTCGAATTTTTACTAAATTCAGTATATTTCCATTTAACCATAGTTTCTATGTCAATCATCCCCATTTTTATCAAATTCTTCCCAAATTACAGGGACACCTCGCGAGATTATGCTATACTGGTAAAAAGCAGTAAAGGAGAGTGAATCCCATGGCTCAATCGTCATTTCCCCAATGCCGACGTGAAGGCGTCCAGTATCGGATTTCGACAACCGAAAATGCACAGGAAGAAATTTGGTATTCCCAGAATGAAATTCCCATTGCCATGTTCACACAGCGTTACCAGCCCCATCTAGGGGACCATATTCCGATTCACTGGCACCAGGAAATGCAGTTGCTTTGGGTCTATGACGGCACTCTTTCCTACCGCGTCAACGGCATGGAGTTTCCCCTTGACCGCAGCCAGCTTCTTTTCATCAATGATTCCATCCTGCATAGCTCCCATCCGATTACGACGGAAGTCAAGACATTATGCATCAATTTTAGAAAGGACATCTTTCCCTCTGCCCTTTGGAACCAGTTCTTGCGCCCCCTTACGGAAAATCCTTACTGCACGTATGAACTCATCAATCTAAATGCCCAATCCCTTGAGAAACTCGGCCGCTTTATCCACCATGTCGATGATTCTACAGGTCTTTTTTCCGTCACAACCTTTATTATGGAAGTCATGGAAGAAATCATGGAGACTTTTGAAGAAAGCGGTGAAGCAAAAAATACGGAAGAACGCGTGCTTTTTGATGGGATTCTCTCCTTCATCAAGGACCATTTCAGCGAATCCCTCACCATTTCACAACTGTCAACAGCCGCCCATCTCAATAAAAACAAACTGACGGCACTCTTCCAGAAATATACAGGCATGCCGCCCATCCATTTTCTTAACACCTATCGTCTTGATGAAGCACGGACCCAGCTCCTTAAGTCAGCTCGGAGCGTATCCGAGATCAGCGAGGATGTTGGCTATGGGCAGATCAGTCATTTTATCCAGCAGTTCAGGAAACGGTATGGCATGACGCCTCTGCAGTATCGGCGAACCTACAGTGGCAGAGATGAGCGCTATGAAATCACGTCACTGCTGTAGTGTGAGGTGTAGAGTTTACTTTTTCCCGCGTATGGATTGCGCTGGTTTGTGGCTGCGGCGATTCCTTACAGCTAAAGATTAATCTGTTGGTAACGGAAACAGGTTACTGGCAGGTCTTTTCGCCAGCCAAAAAGGCGCGGATCCATCCTAACAGATGTCGCTTATGCCGCACTTCCTATTTTTCAGCATAGACGCAAAAAGAGCCCTGAAGAAATGACACGTTCATTTCTTCAGGGCTCCTTTTTATAAGGGCTGCTTTACCGCAGTCCAATCAGCCGCAAGACAAAAAAAATGGCGGCAATGATGATGAAGTACCCCACAAAAGGAAGCATAAGGGAAAGAAAGACGGGGATAAGAAGGACCAAAAAGACGATGATGCCCACGGCAACAAGTCCCAGATGGCCCAAAAGGAAGTTCAGGACCCGCAAGCGGAAAGGTTTTGCTTCTTCCTGGGCCTGTTTCAGGTCATCCTGGTCCATCACGCGATATGTATCCGAATCGGGAACCTGATCGATGGTCACGCCTTCAAAAGCGTCCCGTTCATCTTCCGTCAGGACTTCAGCGGCAATATCGTCATTGGGCGTATGGCAATTGGGACATTCCGCCAAATGATCGGGATATTCCAAACCGCAATGAGAACAGATCATGGTTTCCTCCTACGATAAATTGCTGAACATCATCATATATCCCACTTCCGTCAGATAGCGGGGATCGGATGGTTCCAGGGAAAGGGCGCTGCGGATGGTCTGGTAGGCTTCGGCAATATGATGCTGCGGAAGGCCCAGGGATTCAGAGAAGAAAGGTTTCTTCTGGGCAGCCCGTTTTTCATTGATTTCAAGGAAGTTTTCAAAAATACCGGCGGCCCAGCGTTCCGGCCCAAGGGCAGAAAGGTTGGGATCCGTCTTCAAAAAATCATGCCACAGCCGGCGAGCAAAATAAAACTCCGTAATGCCAAAACCCGCAGCGGCCATGATTTCCTTGACGGCCTGTTCCGACCGGTCCAGCGCGGGGGTCATGCGGGGCGGTTTATAGTCCTTGATGGCCGTCTTATAGGGAAACGCCACAGCGGCAGGATTATTTGACACAAGGGAAACAATCCTGCGGACAAAAAGAGGATTGGCCGCCATGAAGTCACTCCACGTAAGATCAGGGCCCTGAATCAGGAACCAATCCAGACATTGCTGCAGGATGGTATGAAGCTTATTTCTTGAAAGGGGGGACAGGCGGAAACTCTTTTCATAGTTCATGCACAAACTTTGGTTCTGGAAGATATTGCCCAAAATGACGTCCCCCAAGTCATGATGACTTGCCATTTCCGGGGTCATATTGACATAAAAGTGATCCCCCGTCATCAGGTCTTCTGCCAGGCAGCGCGTTTCATCAAGGACCTCACCGAGGACAAATAGACGCAGGCGGGCACGGCTCAGTTCATAGGCAAGGGTTTCGTAATGTGTGCCGCTGTGTTCGGCAAAAAATGAAATGGGGGTATCGGCCGTATCCATGGTCCGATAATTAAAAAGAAAGTAATCCCAGAAGCCTTTCCAGAAGTCCGTTTCTTCCGGTCCTTCAAGGTCCAGGCGGCCTTCGGCATGCCGGTAGAGCCGCATGGCGCGGTCAAGGTCCGGCGTAAAGCGGCTTGTCTGGAAGAACATGTTGATTTCTCCCATGATTTCCTCAAGTCCCACACCGGCATGCAGGAAGATGTTGCCTTCCGGGGGTGGGCCAACCCACGTTTCCCATTCCTCCTCCCCTTTTTGCAGCTGTCCGTGGCATGTCACAATGGCCACGGTCCCATCTTCATTTAAAAGGGTTTTCGCTGCAAGGTGCGGCGCCAGGACGCTCATGAGAACGCCGCGTTCCTTCATAAGGACAAAGAAACGCTCCAGTGTGTCAAGGAACGCCTTGATTGCGTCGTACGTCCCCATGAATTCAACAATATAGCGGCAGGCCCAAATCACGCAGCCTACAAGGATTTCCTCCGTTACATCCTGCATCTCCAACATATCATTTTCCAGATAGATGCAGAAGATGCTGAGATTGTCCCACTCTTTTTGAAGGGCCTTGTCATCCATGCCCTGCCAAGCACATTTGCGGATATAGGTTTCAACGTCATCCCGGGGTATGACCATGTTCCAGCCGTCGTCGTTCGTATAAAAATCGTTGATGTAATCGTAGACGTTATCCATTTGGGATTTCCTAACTGAAATTGATTATTCCATCACCCGTGAAGGACAAAGATCCAAAACGGGGCACTCGCTGCAGCGGGGGTTAGGGGCCTTGCAGACCTTACGGCCATGCCAGATGAGCCAGTGATGGGCCTCGCCCCACTTTTCCTTGGGAATCTGCTTTTGCAGGTCATGCTCAGTCTCCAGGGGATCTTTTCCAGCGGAAAGACCCAACCGATGGGAGACACGGAAAACATGAGTATCAACGGCAATGGCCGGTTTTCCAAAGGCCACACTCAGCATGACATCGGCAGTCTTGCGTCCTACACCGGGAAGACTCAAGAGGGCCTTCATCTCCTGAGGAATCTCGGAATGGAAGTCATCAATAAGTTTTCGGCACGTAGCAAGGATATTGCGTGCTTTGGAATGATAAAGGCCGCAGTCATGGATGAGGGCTTCCATTTGTTCAAGGGTCAGGGCGCCCAGCTTCTCCGGCGTATTGTACTTTGGAAAAAGGCGCTTTGTAACAATATTGACCCGTTCATCCGTGCACTGAGCAGAAAGGATGACCGCCACCAAGAGTTCAAAAGGGGTGGTATAATGCAGGGCCGTTCCCTGTCCTTTATAGGTTTCTTCAAGACGTTCCAAGATGAGCTTATTGCGTTCTTTCTTGCGCATCAGTTTGTCAGGCTCCTAACTGGGGCTGGAATGCGCCCACCGCGATGGATAAAGGTATCGGGCTTAAAGGTATTGACGGCAATGATAGGCGCATATCCTAACAGGCCGCCAAATTCAACTTTATCGCCCACGCTCTTGCCCGGTACGGGAATGACGCGAACAGCCGTGGTTTTATTATTGATCATGCCAATGGCCGATTCATCTGCAATGATGGCGGAAATGGTTTCTGCCGTCGTATCGCCAGGAATGGCAATCATGTCAAGACCGACGGAGCAGACACAGGTCATAGCTTCAAGTTTTTCAATAGTGAGGCACCCTTGTTCCACAGCATGGATCATGCCAGCATCTTCACTTACAGGAATGAAGGCACCGGACAGGCCGCCGACATAACTGGAAGCCATGAGACCGCCTTTTTTGACCGCATCGTTCAGCATGGCAAGGGCCGCTGTCGTACCGGGCGCGCCGCAGCATTCCAGACCAATTTCCTCAAGGATGTGGGCCACGCTGTCACCTACAGCCGGCGTTGGGGCAAGGGACAGGTCAATGATCCCGAATTGGGTTCCCAGCCGTTTGGCCGCTTCTTGGGCCACGAGCTGTCCGACGCGGGTAATCTTGAAAGCTGTTTTCTTGATGGTCTCGGCCACGACACCAATATCGGCCCCACGGCAGCCTTCGAGAGCGTGCTTGACAACACCAGGGCCGGAGACACCGACATTGATGACTGTCTCCGGTTCCGTAACGCCGTGGAAAGCGCCTGCCATAAAGGGATTGTCTTGGACAGGGTTGCAGAAGACAACGAGTTTGGCGCAGCCTAAAGCATCCTGATCACGGGTCAAATCGGCCGTTCTTTTGACAACTTCCCCCATGCGGCGCACGGCATTCATGTTGATGCCGGCCTTGGTGGAGCCAACAGCCACGGAAGAACAGACAATATCCGTTGTGGCCAAGGCTTCTGGAATGGAATCGATCAGGATGGAGTCACCATGGGTGCAGCCTTTTTCCACAAGGGCGCTGAAGCCGCCAATGAAGTTGACGCCAACGGCTTTGGCCGCGTCGTCAAGGGCTTTGGCCAGCGGCACGTAGGTATCGGTCTGGCAGGCTTCACCTACAAGGGAAATAGGCGTTACAGAAATGCGTTTATGGATGATGGGCACACCGAGCTCCGCTTCAAGGTTGGTCCCCACCTTGACCAGGTCCTTGGCGCAGCGTGTAATCTTATCATAGATCTTACGGGCGCAGACAGTTACATCAGGGTCGGCGCAGTCGCGCAGGCTGATGCCCATCGTAATGGTTCGGACGTCCAGGTTATTTTCCGTGATCATCCGGGTTGTTTCAAGGATATCGTTTGTGTTGTACAGCATGGAAACCTCCTCAGCAATCAGATCCGGTGCATAGCCGTAAAGATTTCTTCACTCTGGACGCGGATCTCAAGGCCCAGTTCTTTTCCTAAGGCAGCCGCTTTATCCTTTAGGTCTTCAACACAGATGGTGGCTTTGCTCATGTCACCGATCAGCACCATGTTGAAAAAATCATCCGTAATATTTTGATTGATATTGAGGATATTCACTTGATGTTTAGCCAACAGGTCACTGGCCCGAGCAATGATTCCCACTTTATCAATTCCCACAATCGTCATGACAATGCGCATGGTCTCCCATCCTTCCTTAACTAGAACTAAAATAGAGTTGTTCTTTTATTATACGATAGGAATGAAAACTCTTCAACGGATTCAGAACAATGTTTGAAATTCCTTCATACTTTTTCCCCCATCCCAGAAATCATCCAAAAGGGAAAAAGACAAGAAAATGTGTAAGGTCATACAAGCACTTACCTGTTTCATTCTTTACAAACATTTTATAAGAAAATAGAGATATCATTCGACAAATAAAGTTCCTTGTGCTATGATAAGGATACCAAAATACAAGGAGGATGTATCATGCAGGAATATAAACCCTTTAAGTCTGGTAAAGTCCGCGAAATCTACGACATTGGTGACAGCCTTATCATGGTGGCTTCCGATCGCATTTCCGCTTTCGACCACATCCTGAAAAACACCATCACCGATAAAGGGGCCGTCCTGACCCGCCTTTCCAAATTCTGGTTTGAATTCACCAAAGATGTCATTCCGAACCATATGCTTTCCGTAGATCCTGCTGATATGCCGGAATTCTTCCGCACACCGGAATTTGCCGGCAAGAGCATGAAATGCCAGAAGCTCGACATGATTCCTGTAGAATGCATCGTCCGTGGGTATATTACCGGCTCCGGCTGGGAATCCTATCAAAAAAATGGAACCGTCTGCGGCATCACCCTGCCGGCAGGTCTGAAAGAATCCCAGAAACTGGCTGAACCCATCTTCACGCCGAGCACCAAGGCAGAACTGGGTGATCATGATGAAAACATCTCCGAAGCCCAGTGTGTGGAATACCTTGAAAAACGCTTCCCCGGCAAAGGGGCTGAATACACAAAAGCCATCAAAGAGGCGACCATTGCCCTTTATAAAAAATGTGCTGATTATGCCTACACGAAGGGCATCATCATTGCCGATACCAAATTTGAATTTGGTCTTGATGAAAATGGTCAGATCGTCCTTGGCGATGAGATGCTGACGCCGGACAGTTCCCGCTTCTGGCCGCTTGCTGGCTACGAAGTTGGAAAGAGCCAGCCCAGCTACGACAAACAGTATGTCCGTGACTGGCTGAAAGCCAATCCTGACAGCAACTATCTCCTGCCCCAGGATGTCATTGATAAGACCATTGAAAAGTATAAAGAAGCCTACGAAAAGATTACGGGTGAAACATTCTAATAAGAAAACTAACGGCACCGCTTGGCGGTGCCGTTAGTTTTAGGAAAAAGCAGCGAAAGCTGTTCCTGAATAAGCTGAATGGATCCTGATTATGGCAAAAAGGATGAGGGGCCTGGAAGAACCCTAAAAACGGTCCCTTTCCCACCTGTATGGCGCTTCGGCAGTCCTTTTTTTCATCTTGACAAGGCGGATTCTTTCGTTTATCCTATATTTAGTTGAAAGTTCAACTATTAAGGAGGAACCATGAACCTGACCAATGAACTGCTTCGCCATTTGGGCACCATCAGCCGCGTCATCCATTCCCTGATGGATATGAAGTTCCAATCCTATGGACTCAAACGCGGCCAATTTATCTTTTTGACCCGCATCTGTGAAACGCCTGGCCTCTGTCAGACAGACCTGACTGAGCTCGTCAGCGTAGACAAGGGGACAACGGCCAAGGCGGTAAAAAAGCTTGAGGACGCACATCTCATCAGCCGCCGAAAGATAAAGACGGACAAACGGATGTGGCATCTTTATCCAACGGATATCGGAAAGAAACTTTATGAAAAATTGATTGAAGAGGAAAATCGCCAGATTGCAGTGGGTCTTGCGGGGTTTTCCCAGGAAGAGGTCCGGACCCTGCTGGATCTCATGCAGAAACTGAGGACCAATATCCAGATTGATTGGAAAAATCATGAATAAGGAGGCTGGCAGCATGAAACTGGTAAAAGCAGAAAGAACAGATGCCATTCGCATCATGGAAATCATCAACGAGGCCAAGGCTTTTCTAAGGAGTCAGGGCGTCAATCAATGGCAGACGGGATATCCGGCCATGGCGGATATCAACAAGGATTTATCAGACGGCATCGGCTATGTGCTCAAGGATCAGGGACGGATTGTCGGCTATGCCGGCATCGATGCCCGCGGCGAGGCTGCCTATGACACGCTTCAGGGTCACTGGCTCAATGACGAGCCTTATCTTGTCATCCATCGGATGGCTGTCGACTGCACCATCCGCGGCAAGGGCCTTTCCCAGGAAATGTTCAAGGCCTGTGAAAACTTAGCCAGGCGTGAAGGGATTCAAAACATCCGTGTCGATACGGATGAGGACAACAAAATCATGCGCCACATCCTCGAAAAGATGGGGTTCGTCTATACGGGAACAATTTGGTTTGATAATAGCACAAAGATTGCCTTCCAAAAGGTTCTCTGATCATTTAGAGGAAGCTTTTCATCCAAGTTTTCCCCTTTATCCTATCTGACTGCGTCTAAACGGAGGTTTTCTATGCAGGCACCCAGTCACCCCGCTTCGGGGCCCTCTCTATTTTTCTGCGGGTTATCCGCCGTCCTCCTTTATGGCATCAGCGGCGGCATCCGCAGCGATATTGGAATCCTTCTGGAGCCACTCAGGGAAGCTACAGGCCTTTCTTATGGGGGCCTGAGTTTTGCCATTGCGGTCCTGCAGCTTTCCTTTGGTCTTTCGCAGCCTTTTTGGGGGCTCCTTGCAGCTAGGCGTTCCCACCGTTTCGTCCTTCTTAGCGGCGTGGGGCTTTTCCTTCTAGGGTTACTGGGGCTGTCCCTCTTCCGCTCCCTTTGGGGCCTTGTGCTCACCCTTGGTCTATGTCTAGGCTGCGGCGCTGGAGCAATCTCATTTGGTCTGCTTCTTGAAACCGTCATTTTCGCCGTAGGACCTCAAAAAGGGGCCCTCATTTCGGGCTTTATCAATGCTGCAGCCGGCCTGGGCTCAACCTTTTTTTCCCCGCTTCTTTCCAGGCTTTCCCTTGTAGGCGGAATCCCGACGGTCTCTGTTGTGCTCAGTCTGATCATGATTGGAACCCTTCCCTTTCTTTTTTATTTGACGCAGCCCCTAAAAAGAATGGTTCTTCAGGAAAAAGGTCCTGTTCCCGAAGCTTCTTTTGGCCTCCTCCTTCAAGGAGCCCTAAAGCGGCCGGAATTTCGATATCTATTGGGAGCATTTACTACTTGCGGCTTTCATATGGCGCTGATTGAAGCCCATCTTTTCTCACAGCTGCTCTCCTATGGTCTTCAAAGGCCACGCGCCGCCCACGCCTTTGCAGCCTATGGTCTGTCAACAGTCATTGGTGCGCTGATTTCCGGATATTTGTCCGGCCATGTTTCCAAAAACCGTCTTCTGACCATTTACTATGGCTTCCGTGCGGGTTTGACAGCCATATATCTCTTTTTCCTGCCAAAAACTTTCCTGTCGGCCCTTTTCTTTTGCATAGGTCTCGGCATGTCCGGCGGGGCCACAGTTACGCCGACGTCAGGAATCGTCACGGAGCGTTTTCCTCTTGCCCAATCGGCAGCACTTGTGGGACTCCTTTTTTTAGGGCATCAGCTAGGCGCCTTTCTCAGTGCATTTTGGGGCGGCATGACCGTGGCTGCAACAGGAAGCTATCAAGGCATCTGGGGAATCGATATCGTGTTTTGTCTTCTGGCGTCCTATCTAAGTGCCAAGATTTTGCCTCATCAACAAGGGAAATAGATTGGATCCAATTGTAAATCATAAATCAAAAAGGTCCCATATGGGGCCTCTTTTTTATGCACTCCCAAATAGAGCATTTCTCATAGAATAAAATAGAAGTTTTCCCGTCCCCTACGCGCCCAAAATCTTGACAAGCTCTTTCCATGCAGTACAATAAGACAGGATTACAACGTATTTTCTGATTCATAAGGAGGATTTCATTTGTCAAAAGATCGTTTATGGACACCTCAATTCATGACTATGGGGGGAGGGAATTTCTTTTATTTTCTATCCCAATATCTGCTGGTTGCGGCCATGCCGTTATACATCCTGGAAGAACTTCATGGAAACGAAAGGGACGCGGGCCTTGCCATGACGTATTTTCAGCTGGGGACCGTTTTATGCCGTCCGTTTGCAGGAAAGATCATTGATTCCTTGAACAAACACAGGCTGCTCGTGGCGGGATCATGTGCGTTCCTTCTCATCATGACGGCCTTTTTCTTTTTACGAACCTTGCCGGCCGTCTTTGGACTGCGCTTCCTACACGGTGCTATTTTTGGCGTCACATCGACGGCGGCTGCTGCCGTAGCAGCTCTTGTCCTGCCGCTTTCACGCAAAGGGGAAGGCATCGGTTACTTTGCCCTTTCAACCAATCTTGCCATGGTTGTAGGCCCCCTCGTTGGACTTCTTCTCATGCAGTATTGGGGACCATCCGCGGTCTTTTTCTTTTTGATCCTCGGGGCTCTCTTTACGCTGATTGCTATGATCTGCAACGCGCTGCCGTCCTCTGTGACCCGTCCCAGTGCCTCCTTCCGCTCTTTTTCAGTAACAGATCTCATTGAACCCCGCTCCGTCATCCCTTCTTTATTTGGGGGCTTGGTCTTTTTTTCCTATGGCGGTATGCTCACCTTTATCCCGCTTTATGCCAGAAGCCTTGGACTGGCTTCTGTAACAAGTCTCTTTTTTGTTGTCTTTGCCCTCATCATCATCGTCACACGGCCGGTCATTGGACATCTTTTTGATACAAAGGGCCCGGATTATATCGTTTATCCGGGGTTCATCGTCTTTCTTCTGGGATTCATCCTTTTTGCATCCATTTCAAGTCTCACGGGGCTGCTGCTTTCAGGAGCCGTGCTGGGACTTGGTTTTGGGGCCCTCTCACCGGCTTTTCAGACCCTTGCCGTGACCATGGCACCGCCCTCCCGGGCCGGGGTCGCCACAGCCACTTATTTTTGGGCTCTTGACATCAGTGTCGGCCTAGCGGCCTATTTACTGGGACTTGCGGCGGCTGAATGGGGCTATGCCATGATGTATGGTGTCATTTGTCCTGCCGTACTTGTCGGGGCTGCTGTCTTGTATCTTGTCTGGAGACGCAGGGAAAACTGATGAAAGAACCCGAAATAAGCTCATTTTTCCACCTTTATGCATCGCTTTCTACCCTATCATGAATCTATGACAAAGGCCCAACAGCCAATATTGGCTGTTGGGCCTTTGCTCAAAAGAAAGAAAAACCATGACGAAACTTTTCCAAATTGCCTTGCCAAGGCGGGATGGCTTCTGCCGTCTGGAAGCAGAAAATCTTAACTGGCAGACAGGGATTCACGGGCCTGACGCAGACCCGCTTCCCCATAGCAGATAAAGATGGCGTCAAGCTGGGCAATCATCTTATCCTTTTATTCAGGAATCCTCCCATAGATAGGGGTGATGATGGAGGCATTTGTTGCGTCAATCAGCGTCGGATTCTTAAGACGTGTCAGGAATTCCTTCAGTTCCAAAACGCGTTCTTCTTCTGTTGCCTCCTTGAATACACCGCTTCTCACGTCCTTCATGAGCGGCGTATCGGGGAATAGGGTGAGTCCTGCAATAAGGATCCTGTCAGGGTGCAGCTGATTGAGGATGTCAGCACTCTTTTGGGCGTGTCCGAGACCGTAGCCGCGCCCCCCAATCCGCTGAAGAAAATCACTTCATATGGAAGGCCCGCTTCGATGATTTCTTCCGATGTGCAGCCCTTATTGACAAAGGAAAGGACTTCATCGTCCCCGCTCTCGATACCGATCATGATTTCATCAAGTCCATGGGCCTTGATTTTGCAAATCTCTTCGACGCTTTTGTGCTTAAAATCAGAAATGATGGCATACGTGGAAATCCGTGCCTTCGGGTAATAGGTCCGCATGAGATCCCAGACAGCAATCTGCTTTTCCGTGCTGAGAGCAAAGGAATCACCGCCGGACGCCCAGATTTTTCTTGCATCAGGCCATTTCTCCTTTGCTTCTTTGAGATCGGCCTCAATTTGGGATAAAGGCGCCACCATAAAGGGTGTATCGTGATAGAAATTGCAAAACGTACGGGCATTATGCGTTGAGCCTGCTGTGACTTCGATAAAAGGACTGTCCGCATCTATTGGCGGGCGAATGACAGGGCCATGAAAATGCCTAAAAGTGTCTCCTTTTAAATCTATATATCGCTTATTTTCGATATATTAGGGTAAAAAATAAACTGCCTGCGAGGACAGTTTACATGGTCTTGCTCTTTTCCCTCCTTTATAGTTCTGTCTTGATAAACTCGGCTAAGGCTTGGATATTCGCTTCATTTCTTCGGTAATAGGTCCACTTTCCAAAACGGGCAGACTCCAAAAGGCCTGAACGCTGCATCAGATCGAGGTAATGGGAAACAGTCGATTGGGAAATGCCCAGCTTTTCTTGGATGCTTCCAACACAGACAGCGTTCTCGAAGCTGTCCCCTTCGGGGATATGAAGACCCTGAGGAGGAAAATAGGCAGAGGGGTCTTTCAGCCAGGTGAGGATCTGGAGCCGTATGGGATTGGAAAGGGCTTTAAAAAGTTCTACCTGATTCATGGTTTTATGATATCTATAATTTTCGATTTATCAATACATTTTTGACACAAGAATCAGGTCGGGCCTTTGATCCTTTCTCCTTTCTAAAAAAGCAGTTCCCCTAAAGCCATAAGGACTTCGTGGAAACTGCTTTGCTCTTTCTTTAGATGTACTTTCCTGTTTTACTTTCCTTGCATTGGGCCACTTCTCCCGGCGTACCGCACGTAACGATGGTGCCGCCTTCTGCCCCACCGCCGGGACCCATGTCAATGAGATAGTCGGCATTGCGGATGACGTCGAGGTCATGCTCAATAACAACAACGGTCGCTCCTTGCGAAACAAGCTCATCAAAGACGTGAAGGAGTGTCTCCGTATCAAGGGGATGAAGGCCGATGGTCGGTTCATCAAAGACAAAGATTGTATCTTCCTGCCCCTTCCCCATGTCGCTGGCAAGTTTCAGCCGCTGCGCTTCACCGCCGGAAAGGCGGGGCGTTGCTTCTTTCAGCGTCAGATACCCCAGGCCCAAGTCTTTCAGGATGCGCAGTTTTTCCGAGACCTTCTTGAGCCCCTTGGCAGCCTCAAGGGCATCATCGATATCCATAGCCATGAGTTCCGGCAAGGAATATGCCGCGTTGCTTTTCTGCATCTTCTTTTTCACAAGGTCCGCTTCTTTTCGGTACCTCGTTCCATGACACTCCGGACAGGTAATGATCACATCAGGCAGGAACTGGACGTCAAGGTTGATTTCCCCCGTGCCATCGCAGAGCGGGCAGCGCAGGCTCCCCGTATTATAGGAAAAGTCCCCTGCTTTAAGGCCCTGTGCCTTTGCCTCCGGCAGGCGGCCGTAGACTTTGCGCAGTTCATCATGGACATCGGCGTACGTTGCCACCGTAGAGCGGACATTGATTCCTATGGGCGATGCGTCGATGAGTTTAATCCCGTGAATGCCTGACGCGTCAAGACGTGTCACATGGGGCGGAAGTGCCTCCCCTTTCGTTTGGGCAAGGACGGCCGGGATAAGACTTTCAAGAACCATGGTTGTCTTGCCTGAGCCGGAAACACCGGTGACCACCGTAAGACGGCCTTTGGGAAAGGTCACACTGAGGGGTTTTACGGTATGGATTCCACTTGTTTCCATATGGATGGTGCCCTTTTCAAAAAGTGCTTTTTTCCCGCAGGCATCACGGACTAAGTGGTGACCGCCTTTTTGAAGGAAAGGGCCGATCTTTGAAGTGTGACGCTTTGCCGTATCAGCCACAGTCCCCGTTCCGATGACGCGACCTCCTTTGGAGCCGGCGCCGGGCCCCATTTCAATGAGCCAATCACACGTAGACAGGACCTGCGTATCATGGTCTACAAGAACGATGGAGTTTCCGTCGCGGATAAGGTCCTGCATGACACCCATGAGGCCTTTGAGATTCTCCGGATGAAGACCAATGGATGGCTCATCAAGGATATAGAGGACACCCGTCGTTCGGTTCCGTACAGCCCGAGCCAGCTGCATCCGCTGCCTCTCTCCGTTTGATAAGGTCGCAGCTTCCCGGTCCAAGGTCAAATAAGAAAGGCCCAGATCCATAAGACGCTTGGCGTTTTCGAGAAAAGCATCGCAAATGCTTTGGGCCATGGGGCGCATGGTTTCAGGAAGACTTTCGGGAACTCCTTTGACCCACAAGACGAGGTCCTTCAAGGTCATATGCGTCGCGTCGGCAAGGGAGATCCCGCGCACTTTCGGGGCCCGCGCCTTTTCGGAAAGACGGGTGCCATGGCACTCCGGGCAGGTTTCCTGGGTCAGGAAGCGTTCGACTTTCTTCATGCCCTTTTCGTCCTTTACTTTGGCAAGCGCATTTTCGACGGTATAGATGGCATTATAGTACGTGAAGTCAAGTTCACCGGCAACGTTCGTACTTTTAGCCTTGTAAAAGATATGTTTCTTCACGGCAGGACCATGATAGACGATGTCCTTTTCCTTTGCTGTAAGATCCTTAAAAGGAACATCGGTCCGCACGCCCATGGCGCGGGCAACCTCCTTCATCAGGGACCACATCAGGGTCTGCCAAGGAAGGACGGCCCCTTCATCAATGGTTAAGGTCTCGTCAGGGACGAGGGCATCCACATTGACGGTCTTGACCTTTCCCGTCCCCTCACAGCGCGGGCAGGCGCCTTGGCTGTTGAAAGACAGTTCTTCTGCAGAGGGAGCGTAAAAATGGGCTCCGCAGGTCGGGCAGATAAGTTCTTTTTCCGCCGCGACGGCAAGGGACGGTGGGACCTCATGACCGTTTGGGCAGCGGTGCACCGCAAGACGGGAAAAAAGGAGACGCAGACTACTAAGAAGCTCCGTTCCTGTCCCAAAGGTACTGCGCATGCCAGGAACACTGGGACGCTGGTGCATGGCAAGGGCAGCCGGAACGTAAAGGACTTCATCCACGTCCGCCTTGGGGGAAAAGCTCATGCGCCGCCTTGTGTACGTCGACAGGGAATCGAGGTAGCGCCGGGACCCTTCCGCATAGAGGACGCCTAAGGCAAGGGATGATTTGCCCGATCCCGACACACCGGCAATGCCGACAATTTTTCCAAGAGGAATATCGACATCAATATTTTTAAGATTATGGACCCGCGCACCGCGGACCTTGATGGCTTCTTTCATGATTCCATCCCTTTTCTTTCCAGTCTCATTTTCTGCTCTGTTTCCTAAAGGCCAAACGCCCTGTCGTAGACAATGGTCCCTGCAAGCGGAGCCGCATCAGGAATGAGCTTTATGGCCATAAAATATTCTTTAGGAAAAGCTGCTGGCGGCGTAATTCCCCATTTTTCTGCCGCTTCATAACCCAACCGGCCATAAAATGCAGGATCCCCCAAAACGGCTGCATAAGCAAATCCCGCCTTTGCGGCAAGCGTATGACCTTTTTTTACAAGAGCGGTCCCAATCCCGCTTTTTTGAAAACAAGGCTTCACAGCAAGGGGCGCCAAGGCAAGGATGGTTTCTTGGGATACCCTTGCTTTTGTAAAAAGGATAAACCCTGCGGGCTTAGCTTCCCGTTCAGCCATAAGGGCTAAGTCTGGGAGAAAGGCAGGCCCTTGCCGCAGCCGGGCCACAAGCGCGGCTTCCGTCCCATCCGAATAAGAAGCCGTGGCAAAAGCCTGCTTTACTAGGTCCTCAATAGCAGTCCAGTCTTGTTCCTGTACCTTTCGAATCAGATCCATCATCAATCCTCCCTACCTTGTTGGAGTATCTTTCTGCTCCCTGCCTTTTATTTCATTAGGAAGGAAGCCTAGTCGGCTCAAAAAAGGCGTCGAGATCCCTCACGATGGCGCCGTCAATTTTTCCTTTACAGGCTAGTTCCCTCATGATGGCAATGGTCTTTTCATGTGAGAATCCCTCTTTATACGGCCTTTTTTCCGTCAGGGCCTGATAAATATCGAGACAGGCCATGAGGCGGTCTTCAAAGGAAAGTTCCTTGCTGCAAAGGCCCTTTACGTAACCGCTTCCATCCAGTTTCTCATGATGGAAAGAGGCCCAGTCCCGGATATCTTCAAACCCAGGGATTTCATCAAGGACTTCATAGGTCCAGCGGACATGGTTCTTCATGATTTGGAACTCTTCTGCAGTCAACGGCCCTGCTTTTTCAAGGATGGAAGAAGGCACCTGCAATTTTCCATAATCATGGAGGCTCGCCGCCAGAAGAAAACGTTCCTGCTTTTCTTCATTCCATCCATATTTTTGGGCCATGGCAAGGGCCTTCATGGCAATTCCGTGAGAATGGTCCTTCGTAAAGGAGGACTTATTATCGACAATCCGCTCAAAAAACCGGGTGATGGTAAGCATATCTTTTAGGCTGTACTCACAGGCATGGCTTGGTACGACCGATTTGAGGAGCCTATTTAGAGGAATCTCCTGGAGTTTTTGTACAGCCTCATAGGTCAGGTTCTTTTCAAGAAGGACCAAGGCATCATGGGAAAATTCGATATGTTCGAGCCCAAGCAGATCACGGACCATCTCCCTAAATCCGCTTTCCGACAGGGACAATAAATCGTAACGGATATCCATGCGGTCAGCAAGGTAGAGCACTTGGGCTCGCTTGTCAATGGCATCTTCCCTAAGCCCCATGGGGCCTGTTCCATTGGCCCATTCGTGGTGCATCATGACAACCCCTTTGATTTGGGAATAAAAAGGCATATCCTGCAAAAGGTCCTTCCCTTTTTGGGCATGGATACTGGCGTCATCTACAACCCGACCATTGGAAAAAGTGCCGCTGAAGGGTTTCCTATTTCGGGCAGCATCCCGCATTTCCCGAATGGTCTCTACAGACCCGCAGTCATGGAGCAAAGCAGCAAGGACAAAGGCCAGCCGCTCATCAGGGGACCACGGAAGGCTGCGCGTCATCAGGTAGGACAGATAGGCAACTCGCTTACCATGCCCGACCGTGGCGCCGACAAGGTCATGTTCCTCCCGGTCAAGGGCCTCAATCATGGGTAGGAAAAAATAGAGAGGATCAAGTTTCACAATAAGTCCTTTCTGTCAGCTGAGAGGGCATTTTTTTGAAGAAATGACCAAAGAGCCCTGCAGCCAGCCACAATATCACGATAGCTTGCTTCAAAGTCCCGGGTATACCAAGGATCGGCTACATCCCGGGGATGATCCGTATAATCAAGGAGCAGCGATAGTTTATGGTCCCTATCCCCACCACAGATGCGCCGCATGTCATGGAGGTTTTCCGCGTCCATGCCGATGAGATGATCATAGAAAGCATAATCAGCCCGCGTCAACAGGACTGCCCGCTTTCCTACAGGGTCAATGCCATGACGCAGAAGTGTCTCCCGAGCCGGCGGATAGACAGGATTTCCTACACCGCCAGCAATTTCGTCCGTTGTCGTTGCCGCGGAAGCAATGAGGAAATCTGCCTCCTGACCGGCCTTTTTGGCTATATCCCTAAAAACAAACTCCGCAACGGGGCTTCTACAAATATTGCCATGGCACACAAATAGGATTTTTACAGCCATTTTGAAAGTCCTCCTGCTGTTCGAGTCAAAAGTGACACCTCCTGTCTGCTACCGCTAAAAGGTTTAATACGCTGTTCAGCCGACTGTCTTATATGGCCTCCATCACGTCGAGCAGGTGCTGATACGTGTCGACGTCGTGGTAGACGACGTCCTTGTTGGATAGGGTCTTGAACAGTTGCTTTGCGCAGCTGATTTTTGCCTGCTCGATGGGCTTCAGGTTCAGGCTTTCCATCGTGCCCTTGGTCTCCGCGATGAAGAAGATGTGCTTCACGCTTCCCTTGCTGAAGGCGATTGCCCAGTCAGGCGCATAGTTGCCGACGGGCGTCGGTATCTGGAAGCCGCGCGGCAGCTTGGCGTAGACCACGACCTTCTCGTCCAGTTCCAGCTCTCCGGCAAAGGCCTTCTCGCCATCCGAGTCCGGGAACACGTAGTCTTGCACGTTCTTCTTGGCCTCGATTGCGCGGGCGAAGTCCGTGTTCTTCTCGGCCGTGAAGATGGCGCTGTCGTAGGTGCCTTCCGTCTGGTTGTACTGGATCTGCTCCACGATCATCGTGGCCTTCTCCTCGTCGATCAGACGGATGGCTTTGGCGATGAACTCCTCCGGGTTGTTCTGGTACATGGCGAAGGTCTGGGGCTTGATGCCCTTGAGGATTCGGGCGGTTGTCCGGCGCGTGAGCTTGGCTCCTTGGGCCACCTTGCCGACCAGATCGTAGCGAACGGAGCTGCCCTCCGCTCGGTCGAGGTTGTAGGTCACGCTGGTTTCCGCCACGAAGCCGATCCCGGCTTTGACCTTCTCGGTGCTCCAGTCCTGTCCCTGCTCGCCTTGGGTCACGGTGTATTGCAGCTTGGCGACGAACATCTTCTCGTCGATGTGCCGGATTGCCTTGGCGATGAGCTCCTCGCCGTCGAACGAGACGGTGTACGCGTACTTGTGGTTGATGTAACCCCAGAGGGTCTGGAACTCCTTCTTGTAGAAGTTGTCGTTGAGCGCGTTCTCACGGACCTTGGTCTCGTGGCCGTCGCTTACCATGCCGTCGAGCGCGTGCTCATCGAACACGCTTTGGATCAGCGCGTGCACGCCGTCCGCAATCTCCCTGCAGCTATCGGGAAGCGGGGCGAGTGCGTTGTTCGCAAGGTCCGTCCGGTACTGGTCCGAGACGTGGTCATCGTCGTCGATGTAGTCGTTCTTGATGAGGTAGCGGTAGATGTCGTGCGCCTGCCTGTCGCTGACCGTTTTCTCGACACCGTCCAGAACGATGGTCTTTCCAGCGAAGTAATCCTCGGTCGCCTTGGTCGGGCGGTCATAGAGGTCCTCGCGTATGCCGCGCTGAAGGTCGGCAACGAAGTCCTTGTAGCCGTCGCTTGCGATGACGGTCAGTTGGTTGACCTGCTGCACCGCGTCTCCCAGCATGGCCGTATCCATCCGGTCGCCATTCTGGTTCACGCAGAGCCTGAGTCCCCGTCCGACCTCCTGCCGCTTCTGCGTCGGCGAGTTGCCGCCGTGCTTGAGCGTGCAGATCTGGAAGACGTTCGGGTTGTCCCATCCTTCCCTCAGGGCCGAGTGCGAGAAGATGAAGCGCACGGGATTGTCGAAGGAGAGCAGCCGCTCCTTGTCCTTCAATATCAGGTCGTAGGCGGACGTGTCGTCGCTCTCGTCGCTGCCGCGCTTGAGCTTGCTGTCGACCTTGCGGCCCTTCTTGTCGATGCTGAAGTAGCCCGCATGCGTGCTGTGCACGTCGATGGACCTGAGGTAGCGCTCGTAGGGCGTGTCGAACAGCGTCAGGTACTCGTTCAGGATGTCCGTGTACTCCTGCTCAAAGATGTCGCCGTACTCGGAGTTCGTCTCGTTGCCGTCCTCGTCGTACTTGCGGTACTTCGCCACCTCGTCGATGAAGAACAGGGACAGGCACTTGACGCCCCGGTCGAAGAGCGCCTTCTCCTTCTCGAAGTGCGAGCGGATTGTCTCACGGATCTCAACGCGTCGCATGTCCGCCTCCGACACGTCGCCGGTGACCTCGCCCGCGTGAATCGTCACGCCGTTGGTGAAGCTCACCTCGCCCCGGATCGGGTCGATTGCGCTGACGTGGTAGCCGCGATACTGCTCCATGCCCTTTGACAGCGCGTACAGGTCGTCGTCCACGCCTACCTGCCGGGTCTCCCGGTTGATGGACTTCTGGTAGGCGATCTCGAACTCCAGCCGTGCCATCGGCGGCTTTCTCGGCGAGATCACGATTCTCTCCAGATACAGGTAGCTGTCCGTGCCGCGCAGGTTCTTGATGTCAAAGCCCTTGACCTCGATTCGCTTGACCAGTCGCTTGTTGTAGGCGTCCAGCGCGTCCAGCACGTACACGAGGTCGTGATGCTCCTTGTGCGTGGCCGAATAGTTCAGGCAGAACAGCGGGTTGAACGCCTCAAGCGCCTTCTGGGTCGCCTTGCCGCCCATCTTCTGCGGCTCGTCCATGATCACGATGGGACGGTTGGCAGCGATCACGTCTATTGGGCGGCGGCTTCCGAACGAGTCGCGCCGGGAGAAGATGATCCTCGCCGCGTCGTTGCCCTTACGCCCCTCCACGTTCTTGTCCTTGTTGAAGGACGTGTTGAACGCCTGCGTGTTGATGATCATGACCTGAACGTCGGCACTCTGGCTGAAGGAATCGATGTCGGAGAGGCGCTTGGAGTCGTAGATGAAGACGCGCGCCTTCTTGCCGTACTGCTCCATGAAATGGTCCGACATGGTGTCAAAGCTCTTGCGCACGCCCTCGCGGATGGCGATGGACGGCACCACGACGATGAACTTGCTCCAGCCGTAGCGCTTGTTCAGCTCGAACATCGTCTTGATGTAGACGTAGGTCTTGCCCGTGCCCGTCTCCATCTCCACGTCGAGCGAACACGCGCCAAGATTGGTCTGTGTCAGAGCGTCGGACACGTGAATGTTGTTCCTCATCTGAATCCGCCGGACGTTCGCGAGGATCTGCGCTTCGCCTATCTGCACCCTGGCGTTGGCGAAGCCCATGGTCAGCTCCTCGTCGGACTTCGACCAGTTCATGATGTCGCGGTGGACCTCCACGTCCCTGCGGTAGGTGAACCGGTCGTTGTACGGCTGCCCCGCGAACACGTCCGCCACGCTCTCCACGGCATCCGTCTGGAAGGGCTGTATGGAAAATTTAAATCTCATCCGTCGGCCCTCCTTCCTTGTCCGCGTGCTGCAGATAGAACAGCTCCTTTTGCGTCTCGATCTCCGTGCGCAGTTCCTCCTCCGTCGGCAGGTACAGCTTGTACTTCGACGCGAAGAGCTGATCGCTCTCGTTCATGATCGAGTAGCGAGCGATGTCGGAATCCGTGTCCGCGCACAGGATGATGCCGATGGTCGGATGGTCGTCCGGCTGCTTTTTCCGCTCGTCGTACATGCGGATGTACATGTCCATCTGGCCGACGTCCTGATGCGTGATCTTTTTCGTCTTCAGGTCAATCAGGACGAAGCACTTCAGGATGTAGTTGTAGAACACCAAGTCGATGAAGTAGTCTTCTTTCTCGGTGTGGATGCGCTGCTGTCTGGCGACGAATGCGTACCCCTTGCCGAGCTCCATGAGGAACTTCTGCAGGTTGTTGATAATGCTCTGCTCGAGGTCCGACTCCAGATACGACGTGTCCTCCTGCATGCCAAGAAACTCGGCGATGACCGGGCTCTTGATGAACTCGAGCTTTTTCTGGTACTCCGCCGTCAGCTCCTGCATCTCACGTTTGACGGCATCCTGACTCTGCGTCTTCAGCATCCGGTAGTAGTACTGCGACGAGATGTTGCGCTGCAGGGTACGGGTGCTCCAGTTCTCAGTTGCCGCCTCCTGCGCGTACCACTGCCGCGCCTTCTCGTCGTTCACCTGGAGAAGCGTCCGATAATGCGTCCACGACAAAAGCGGCGCGGAAGATTTTCCACGCAGTGAGTGGAAAATCTCCGGGAAGGCACGATAGAACGAAAAATAATAGTACAGATTCGTCATCGTGAACCCTCTGCCGTACTTCGCGGTCAGCGCACGCGCCAGCTTCTTCATGACCTCGGACCCATATTCCGTGCGCCCATCCCCGTTAGCGATCTCCTCGGAGATGCGCTTACCGAGAAGCCAGTTCCGCTCCACAAGAAGCAGATTGACAGCCTGATAAGCATTCCCTTGAGCCGTCTCTATGATTCGTTCCGAATCCGCCACCAGATTGTCCGATCTATGATAGGCGATCCGCATGAGTTCTTCCGCCATCACAGCACCTTCCTTTGCGTCTGGGGACTATACGTCTCGAAAATCTGCTCGAAGTTGGCCATTACACTGTCATTTGCCATGCCGCTGTCGCGGAAGACGGCGTAGAAGGGATGGCGCTTGGCGATGGCCTTGACCGTCTCATCCGTAACGTCCTTATCGAAGCAGGCGATGAGATATCCGTCGGCGACCGAGAACACCTTCCGGCCGTCGAGCATCTCCTCATCAACCGATGAGGACAGCGTGATACCAAGATCCAGCATCACCTGAAAGAGCAGATCCTCCGGCGTGCGGTCCGGCTTGATGTTGTCCGCAAATAGGTCCAGCTGCGCCTGCTTCACGTCGGCGGGACGATAGTAGACATCCTCCATGTTCGAGCTGTCCACTTTGAAGACACGAAAACCAATGTCCAATTTCGTCGTTGTCAGAGGAGACTCTTCCTTAATCTTCTTACCCGCACGACGAATGCGCTCTTCGCCAATTTCGCAGATGGTACGGTAGCCAGCCTTGTAGACCTCGCTCTTTTCATCACAAACTTCTGGAAGCTGAACGAGTATGAACTTGCGGTTGCTACCATCCTCAGAGTTCATTTGCATTACAGCATGGGCAGTCGTAGCTGAACCGGAAAAGAAATCTAGAACGATATCATTTTCTCCGAGATTCGCGAGTGTCAGTAATCTTCTTAATAAACGCACCGGTTTGGGACCGCTGAAATAGCCGCCTTCCAAAAGTTCGGCTACTTCTTTCGCGCCCTCCTGGTTATGCCCGACATCTTTAAAAAACATGATCGAGGTGGGTGCCATGCCATCAAATTTGAGTTCAGACAAAAACCTTTTTAGTCTCGGTACTCCGTTACCATCTGCGCCAAACCAGATTCTATTATCTCGGAGTCTCTCCAAAAATGCATTTTTGGAGAGACTCCAGCAGCGCCCTGCTGGAGGCTCAACTACACGCCCCGAAGGGGTCGTGATAGGGTAGTCTCCAGAAGGACTGTACGTTTTCACCGATAAGTCACCCGATTGCCAGACCCCGCGCGGATCATTATCTGGATTGGAATATCTTTCGTTTGCCTCTTCTGTTCTCGGTAGTCTTCCTATTTTAAAATTGTCTATCTTCTTTGCAAACATCAAAACATAGTCATGACTGTTTGAGACATATTTCGCATCATTTTTAGGAGCAAATGCTCTTTCCCAAACTAATTGAGCAATAAAGTTCTCTGCGCCGAATATCTCGCTGCATATTTTTTTGAGGTTTTCCTGTTCATAATCATCAATTGAGATGAAGATCACACCGTCGTCACTCAACAGATCCTTTGCAATCCGAAGCCTCGGATACAGCATGTTGAGCCAGTCCGTGTGGAACCTGCCGTTTGACTCGTTGTTGGTTCGCATGTCGAACAGCAGGTTGCCATCATCATCCCGCTGCCCGCTGCGCTCGGCGAACTCCTCGCCGCTGATGGAGCTGTCGTCGTCGTACACAAACGCATCCGACCCCGTGTTGTACGGTGGATCGATGTATATCATTTTGACCTTACCGAGGTAGGTCTCCTGCAGGAGCTTGAGGGCGTCCAGGTTGTCGCCCTCGATGTAGATGTTCTCAGTGTCGATGCTGCCGGGCGTGCCGTCGCGTCCCACGGATTTCTCCCGGTCGAGGCGCAGCGTCTTTGCAATCGGCTGGTTGGCCAGCACGACGGACTTTCGCTTGTCCGGCCACGTGAACTGGTAGCGTTCCTGCGTGCCTTCAACGACAGTGGCGGCGATCTCTGACCTAAGCACATCCGCGTCGATCGCACGGACGGTCTCGCCGTTCTCGTCCTTCGTTTCCGTCACCGCGTTCGGGAAGAGCGCAGCTAGCTTCTCGTAGTTTTCCTTCGCCAAGTCAGGCGTGTGCATGTTCATCTTCTCCATGAGTCAACTCCTCCAGTTCCTTCTGATATTCTCGCAGGCGCGTGTAGGTCTCAAACTGCTTCTTGGGCTGCTGCTGTCGCCATGTTGCCGCCTCCGTCCTGCTGATCAGCATCTTTAGCTTCTCGATCCTGTCCTGCCTGTCCAGCCGCTCATCGATGGACAGATTTTCGTTCTGCCCTGAGGCGTCCTCCTCCAGCAGCGCGATCTGCTCGACCATGGAGTTCCAGATCTCGTCCAAGGTGAAGCCGTGCAGGCTCAGATGGACATCCGACGCCTCCATCCATGGCGTGCGGTAGAGCTTGCCGTAATAGAGCGCCAGCTGCCGCCTGCTCTCAAAGCACAGCAAGAAGACGAGCCGGTGCTTGTTCTGCCGGGCGATCGCCTCGGTGACCTTGCCGTCGAACTCCTGCTTCTTCAGCCTGACGGACAGCAGGAGGATCTCCTTGGTCTCGGCGCTTGCCGTCAGGTTCAGCGTCTGTTTGGTGAAGCTGTTCTCCACCATGATCCGGTCCACGTCGGATACGAATTTTTCCTTGAGTGCGTTTGTCAGCGCGAGGTGACGGTAGAACGCCTCCTTGGGCAGGCGTTTCCTCACCGTCGTCGCGGTTGGAAAGTTCATCATGTCAGAGCACCACCATGAAGCAAATCAGTTCGAAGTCGTCGAGTCCCGAGAATCCACTGGAGAGGAAGGTGGTCTGTCCGCAGCCGAAGAAGCTGTCGATGTCACCTTCGTCCTTGGCGTCGATGACGGACATGATCGCATCCTCCAGCAGCTTCGATATGCGGCCCATGTTCCGGCCGTCGTCCGTCGCCTTGTTGAACCTTCCGCAGAGCGCCTTGTCCGGCACGGATTTTCCCCGTGCGAGATGGCGCATCATGTCCAGCGTGTCCTTCGGCTGTAGGTGGTTGGTGACCACCTCGCCGTCCATGCCGACGTAGACCATGTAGAAGGGGTGAAGACTGTTCTGGTTCTGGATGTTGACCTGCTTGTTGACGTTCTTCAGGACGAAGATCACGCCGGGCTTGTCGCCCTTCACGACCGTGTGGATGCCGAACGGCATGTGGTCGATGTCCCCGTGCTCCTTCCTGTAGGCGATTAGATCCATGCGGAACTCGTTCAGTCCCAGGTCCATGATGGACACGCCGTTCGTCATATCCTCCAGGTCGACGACCTCCTCCTGCAGCTTTTTCAGCTGGCTGCGGCGGTATTCGAGGTCTCCCTTCTCCTCTTGGTCGATTGGGTTGTCGTCGCCCGTCGAGGTCATGACGGAGATACGCATCCTTTCCTCGACGCGTGACTTGAGCTGGATATATTCGTCCAAGTCGAGGTCGGGCCAGAAGTTGACGAGCTGGATCGCCTCGTTGCGGCTGCCGATGCGGTCGATTCGTCCGAAGCGCTGGATGATGCGCACGGGGTTCCAGTGGATGTCGTAGTTGATGCAGTAGTCGCAGTCCTGCAGGTTCTGCCCCTCGGAGATGCAGTCCGTCGCGATCAGGATGTCGATGTCCTCCGTGTCCTTGGGGTACAGCACGTCCCTGTCCTTGGACTTCGGGGAGAAGCAGGTCAGGACGTGGTTCATCTCGGCCTTGAACCCCGGAATCGTCGTCTTGCCGTCGACCGCCCCCGTGATGAGGGCCGTGTTGAGTCCCAGCTGCGTTTTCGCCATGCCGCTCACGTGCTCGTACAGGTATTCCGCCGTGTCCGAAAAGGCGGTGAAGATCAGGACCTTCTTGTTGCCGGGGTTGATCGGCTTTTCGACCTTCTCGCGGATTACGCGGAGCAGCTCGCTCAGCTTGTAGTCGTACTGCGGGGTGATGTCCTCCACCATGCCGATCAGCAGGGACAGAGTGCCGATGTCCTCGTCGATGTCCCGCTTCCATGAGAGGTAGTCCATGTCCCGAAGGTCGATGCGCACCTTCTTGCCGACGCCGAAGAAGTCCGTGTTCTGGTCGTCGTCGTCAAAGTCCGCCGCCTCGCCGGACAGGTCCGTCATCTCGTCAAGGTTGCCCGAGCCGCCATTCCGGAACGCCTCGATGGTCTGCGAGGTGTCATACAGGTAGTCGCAGATCCTCTTTACCGTCAGCAGGAAGGAGTGGACGGAACTTTCCATGCGCTTGAGGAGGTTGATGCTCATGAGGCGCTGGATGCCGATCTCACGGCCCATGCGGAACTTCTCCGTCTCCTTCTCGTCGAGATACTTGTGCAGCTTGCTCGGCTGGATGTAGACGGTCGGCGTGTAGATGGTCAGGTGCAGCGCGGTCAGGAGCTCGATCACCTCCTTGTAGTTGATCGCGGCCTTGCGATTGGTCAGCTTGGGCCGCAGGGATACGGGCTTCAGCCGCTTCGGGAAGGACCCGATGTCCGTCACGTCGTAATAGGTTTGGATGTGCTTCCGGGACCGGGCGATGGTCACGCTGTCGAGGACTTCAAAGAAGTCGTAGTCCAGGCTCGCAAGCAGATGATCCGTCGTGCGCTGCGCCTCGGGCAGCTTGCACCATGTGTTATAGACGGCCTGCGCCTGCCTGAAGATCGTGTCGATGTCCGATTTCGTCTTCAGCTTCCCGTTGATTTCCTCCGGGTCGCCGCCGTAGGCGAGCGCCAGCTGGTTGCGCAGGTCGTAGAAACGGTTGTTGACAGGGGTAGCCGACAGCATCAGGACCTTTGTTTTCACGCCGGGTTTGATGACGCGGTTCATCAGCCGCATGTAGCGGTTTTCCTTCTCGCCGCCTTGGCTGTCCGTTCCGTTTCCGTTGCGGAAGTTGTGGCTCTCGTCGATGACGACAAGATCGTAGTTGCCCCAGTTGATCCTGTCGATGGGCAGGCCGACGGCCGTGTTGCCGCTGTTGCGGGACAGGTCGGTGTGATAGAGGACGTCGTAGCGGAACCGGTCTTTTGCGAGCGGGTTGTTGATCAGGTTGCCCCGGTAGGTCATCCAGTTCTCGGAGAGCTTCTTCGGGCACAGGACGAGCACGTTCTTGTTCCTGCCCTCGTAGTATTTGATGACTGCAAGCGCGGTGAAGGTCTTGCCGAGTCCGACGCTGTCGGCAAGGATGCAGCCGTTATATTGTTCGAGCTTGTTGATGATGCCAAGCGCCGCGTCCTTCTGGAAGTTGAAGAGCTTGTTCCAGATGACGCTGTCCTTAAAGCCGGTCGCCTCGTTGGGGAGGACGTCCTCGGAGATGTCCTCCAGAAACTCGCTGAAGATGTTGTAGAGCGTCATGTAGTAGATGATCTCCGGGGGGTTCTCCTGATAGACCGTGGAGATCATGTCTATGACCTCGCCGGTGACGTCCTTGAGCTTTTCCTTGTCGTTCCACACCTGATTGAAGGTCTGCAGGAACTGGGTGCTTTCTGGGGATTCGACGCGCACGACGATGTTCGTCATGTTGTTGCCCCGCTCGCAGCCGAGGTCGACCGTGGTGAAGCTGTTCATGGGACTGTAGGCGTAGGTCTCGTCGCCGTCGGAGACGAGCATGAAGTTGTTCATGGAGTCCCGGGTGGTGTTCGACCTGAACTTCGCCTTGCGGCGCATCCATTGGGCGCATTCCCTCGCGACGGCCTTCTGTTTGAGCTCGTTGCGCAGGCGCACCTCGAACTCCGTGCCGTACAGGCTCTTCTCGCGCTGAAGCCGAGGAATGTAGAACTCGCGGCGTTCCTTCGGCGTCTTCTCCGCGACGAAGGTCGGAGACGTGAAGAGGAAGCGCAGCTCCTCGCAGGACTCCAGCTGCTCCTTGAGCTCCTGAAAGGCGTAGATGGAAAAGCATGCGGCGGCGATGGACACTTTGCTGCCGGAGCGGATCGTCTTTTGCAGGTCGTCTTTGACGACGTTTGTGGTGTTGTTGAATATTTCCATGCGTGCGTTCCTCGTAAGAAGACTTTTTGTGGCGGAGGTTCGTCATCCGCTGAAGCGGGCTTATTCCTCCGTTGTCTTGTCCTTTCGTTCCATGATGTCCTCGGGGCCGCAGTCGAGTGCCTCGCAGATTCTCAGCAGGACGTCGGTCGTGACGTTTTCGCAGCGTCCCATCTTCGCGATGGATGCGGCGCTGACGTCACTCATTTCCTGTAGGTCCTTTTTCTTGATGTTGCGATCGATCAGCAGCTTCCAGAGCCGGTTGTAGGAGAACTCGGAATGTAGTTCCTTCTTAGCTTGTTTCGTCTGCGTCATTCTTTTCCTCCTTGTTCCATGCCCAGCCGAACAGCTCGTTGCCAGCGGGCGAAAGTCTCAATACGGCGTTTTTCTCTAGTATCCGCTGCGCTCCGGCATCATAGGATGCGAGCGTATCGTAGACCAGGAACACCTGCTTGCCGTGTTCCTTCTGCTTCTCGTAGACGCGGACGATCTCGGAGAAGACGGGTTTGTCTATGTTTTTGAGAAGGATGGAGTCGTGGACGACGAACGGGATCGGGGCGGCCAGCATGTTGGCGAGATCGAAGTTGATGAGGCCACGGTACTGTGCGCCGGTTCCTCCGTCGTTCGGGGTGTTGAAGGTGTACTTGTTCAGCTTCTCGAGCCTCAGGATGGGTGGCAGATGCGTGGCGTCCCTCAGTATGTCGAGGCTTATCTCCCGCATGTTCTGGTTGATCGCGCTCTCGATGGTGAGCAGCTGCTCTTGGGTGACCGTATCCCTCGTTTTCGCGTAGTCCGCCGCCATGGCCTTCAGCCGTTCGAGCTCGTCGTAGTTATGGTTCGCTTCGCGGAAGTTGTTGAGTTCCGTGGAGAGTTGGGCGAACTCTTTCAGGATTGCCTGCGAGACGTTCGGGACGTTCTTGATCTCGGTGATCTGGTTCTTGATCCGGGCGATCTCGTCGCCCAGCAGCATGTAGGTGGTGGCGAGGTCGCCTTCCGTTTCCTTGAATTCGGAATCCAGTATCCTTGACAGCTTGTGGTGGAAGCCTTCGATCTCCTCGAGGGTGCGGAATTCCTCGTTGGGGAAGAATCGTTCAAGGTCGCTGAACGTCCTTTTGAAGCTGCGTTTCTGTCCCGTCATGTCCCTGCGAACGTCGTTCAGCTGGGTCTGCACGGCCGCTCTCTGCCGTCTGAGGCCGATCAGCTGCTCCCTGAGTTCGGAGCGTCCCGTCAACGACCTCCTGCCTCATCGACGCCTGCATGAGGTTGTCCGGCACAGGGTCTTTCTGGTTGACAAGGCGGCTGATTTTCTTTGAGTCCAGGCTATTCGTCCGATACCCGTTTTGAGCTACCTAGTCCTGATCATTGATGGCGCTGAGCAGGAACCGCGCGGCCGCTTCCTGCTTGTTGTCCTTGAATCCCGGCTGCATGGCCCGGATGTAGGACAAGATGTTCAGTTCGCTCATCGGTCCGCTCCTCCTTTGATGCTCCCGGAAAAACACTGGCAAACCAGTGGCAAAACGAAGGCAAAGACTTTCAAGCTCTCGCTTTTTAAGCTGAATACAGAAAGCGAGGGCAGTCAAGTGCATCCATAGTCAAGTATCAGTCTAACACATTATCGGGAATATTACTACGCATATTAACTGATAATTGCTTTATCGCTTAATTTTCTCTCAGCTTTCGAAGTCCCGAACATGACCTGAAACCGTTCTCCCGAATCCGGCTCGCCTTCTTCGCGGCCGCGAGGTGCGTTCGTAACCGGATGACGGACTAGCAAAGTTAACAGCGTGCCAGCTAGACGAACGGCTGGTCACCGACATGAGGCGGAGCCATCCGCATTGAGGTGACCGACTATGACCAATTTCACCGGCAGTCATTTGAGCGGTCTCCGCCTCGGCCTTAGCGCCGAAAGGAGCTGAGGCTCGAGGACGTGCGCGCGGTGCTTGCCGACAAGGCGCGCATCGGTCACACGGACCAGATCCGCGAGTTGCTCCGGAAGTATGGCGCGGACAGGCTTTCAGCAGTCGATCCGAAGCATTATGAGGCGCTGCTCAGGGATGTGGAGGGACTCGACGATGGCCGCCAGTTCCCATGCGATTCTCTCCGCGTCGAGCGCGGACCGTACGTGCTCGAACATGTGGGGGCTGCCAAACAGTCCTGCCCTGATCCGGCCGTGATGGTCGAGCAGCGCGTGGACTTCTCCCGCTGGGTGCGGCAGGGCTTCGGCACGGCCGATGCGCTCATCATCGCGGACGGGACGCTGCACATCATCGACTTGAAGTATGGATCCGGGATCGAGGTGTCCGCCGAAGACAACCCGCAGCTCAAATGCTACGGCTTAGGTGCCCTGGACCAGTTCGGCGATCTCTACGACATCGACGAGGTCAGGCTCACCATCTACCAGCCGCGTCGTCAGAACGTGAGCGAGTGGCGGCTGCCTGCGTCGGACCTGCTCGCTTGGGCGGACACACTGCTGAAGCCTGCGGCGGACCTCACGTGGGACGGCAAGGGCGACTTCGCCTGCCGCCCGTGTTCTCGAATCGAGGTGAGATCGGTAGGCAAATTTCATATTTCCAAACTTCTGGAAAATCAACAAACTACTTTTGCCTTTCAGATAGCCTACAAAAGACGAAACGCTAATTTTGGGCGGGATACTTACCAACAGATGTAGATGATCAGGGCAAATTTCACCTTCAAAAATTTCTACGCCCTTCCATTCACAAAGCTGTCGCTAGATGTCTCTTATTGCTAACCGTTTTTTCTCATAGAAAACTTTTCTACGATACTTTGGTGCAAACACAATATGATACTTACAATTCCACTTTGTGTGTACTAAACTATGAACGACATGACTCTGCCCACTTGGCATGGCAGTGCACCTCCTAATCTTTTACTTTGCTTGACTGACAGGTCGACTGCATTGTACTTCATTAGGAGGTTTTTTATAGCTATAAGCTTTCCGGAACCACGCCACTATGGCGTGGTTTTCAAAAAATACAAAAAGACCTTGCTGGGACTATTACCCATCAAGGTCCACGGAACGATATGGCTTCCACTTCATCAGGATATGCCGCGCACCCGTTTCACACTTTTCCAACGACCGTCTGTTACCACCGGCATGAATCCCATGAAATGATGCTGCAGCGGGCATCTTCCAGTATGGTTCAAGATGCCCCATATCAGGCAAGAATCATATCGATAAGCGTGCGGATTTTGTAATAGATAAGGGTTGATTCAGGACCTGTTCCCCCAATAAGGCCTAATTTCTTCATGTTCTGATTCCTTTTCATTGATATTTGTTAGACGCATCAATCATTCATGGAGTAAAAGTAAGCAAAAGGGCCCATGGGATGCCTGCTTTTTAGATGATAGCCAGTCCAAGGCAATCATAGGGCCCCTTTTTTCTCAATGAAGGGACAGATCCAGTTCCTTGATCCATTTTTTAAGGTCTTCTTCACTTACCGTCTTTTCAAATCGTCTGCCTTTCTTCCATTTGGCACCAGGAATCAGGGAGGCAAGGTTTTCCTCACTTTTTTCGATACCACTGGAACCGCTTGTGCAGAAGGGAATGATGGTCTTTCCTGTAAAGTCGAGACTTTCACTGAAAGTATCGATGCTGCGCGGCTCAATCCCCCACCAAATTGGATACCCTAGGAAAATGACTTTCACATCTTGGAAATGCTCAGGCGTTCCCCGCAGTTTAGGTCTGGCGGAGGCATCGTTTTGTTCCCGATTGGCCCGACTGTCCTTGACATTGTAGTCAAGGTCATCTTTGCTGTAGGGAATTTCCGGCGTAATTTCGTAAAGGGTGCCGCCCGTTAGGGCCGCAATTTTTTGGGCCACGGTCCGCGTATTTCCCGTCTGGGAAAAATAGGCAACAAGAACGTCCGGACGCCCTTTGGGTGAAGCTGCCTGCTCTGCGCCTGCCTTCTTGGAGGCCGCCTTTTCTTCGCCGCCGGCTGAAGCACAGCCGCCCATGTAGGCCAGAATAAAGCCCATTAAGAGGATGCCTGCTAGTTTCATGATTCGGTTCATGATGATCCGTCCTTTCTTATACAGAAGCTGCCAGAAGCTTTTTCAGTGTGCCCTCACCGACACGGCCATTAAGGATCCGTCCTTCCATAAGGTCTGCATGCGGCCCTGCGGCAGGCTTCAACTTTTCCAACGTCTTTCCAAAACCACTGCCGCCGCTTGTGGCAAATAGGATGATTTTCTTATCGCTGAAATCGTACGCCTTGAGGAAACTCGTGATGATTTTTGGAGCTTCATACCACCAAATCGGGAAACCCAAAAAAATGACATCATAGGACGCGGGCGCAGCATTGTGGTCCAAAAGTTCCGGTAAAGGCGCCCCGGCCTTTTTTTCCAAAGATGACCGTGAACGAGGATCCATCCAGTCAAGGTCCTTGGCCGTGTAGGGCACTTTGGGGCGGATTTCGTAAAGATCCGCGTCAGCAGCCTCAGCAAGGGCTTTGGCAGCCTTTCGTGTCGTTCCAGTTGCACTGAAATAGGCAACGAGGATTTTTTTCATGGAAAGCACCTTCCTTCTCACAAAACCCTAACAGTTTCTACAAGAGGTTTTCTTGATGTATGATTCAAAAGAGGTCCGCCGCCTTCCCCTCTATAGCCTAAATCAAGAAGGAGCACAAGGTCTTCGTTTTCCGGAAGGGTCAAGGCCTTTTTGAGTTTTTCTGGATCAAAGAAATTGACCCAGCAGCTGTCGACTCCCACATTTTTTGCCGCAAGCATCATATGGACGCCCACAATCGAGGCATCTTCGGCCCCGGAATCGCGGGTATCTCCCGGATAATGGAAGACACTGTTCCGATCATAGGCTACGGCAAGGACAACAGGAGCCCCATAACGGCAAGGCGTTATGCTGTCAAGGGCCGCAAGGGCCTTGGGGGAAGTAAGGACGTAAACGCGCTGAGCCTGGGCATTTTTTGCCGTTGGGGCTAGGCGCCCCGCCTCAAGGATGGCTGTAAGGACACTCTCATCGATGGGACGGCCATCAAACTTTTTGCAGGAATATCGCTCTTTTATGAGATTCAAGAATTCCATGGCTATCGCACTCCTTTGGAATCAATCCTGACGCACTGTTAGCAAATACAGTATGTCACGCTTTTTAGGCAGGGTCAAGATGCCGCGCCATACCTTTTGAGCTCAGTCTTTCATGCTCAAAACGCAAAAAAAAATCACCCTGCCAAAGAGGCAGGGTGATTTCTTGATCAAAAGCTCCAGCGCAGTCCCACATCCCAGCTCCAGTTCTCATCGTAGCTGGAACCATCGCCCCGTTCAAGGTCGAAATAGGCCTGCAGACCGTCATTGATCTTATAGGCGCCGCCCAGTCCATAGGAGAACCAGGTATCGCCATAATCTTCATGGACGCGCAGCCGGTCCGTATCCACGGACATGACCGTCACATGGTTGCCGCCAAAGTCATGGTACCAGTTGGCTTTTGCATAGACCGCAAAACGCGGACTTTCATACCCAGCCCGGGCTCCAATCCGTCCCAGGGCGGTGTTCAGGCTTTCGCCTTCCACGTGCACCCCGTTCGAATCGGTGAAGGCATCGTTCCGGAAGTGTCCCAGGACAACCTGGGCCTGCGGCTCCACAAACCAGCCCTTTTCGTCCTTTTTCTTGTAGCCATATTCGGCCCCGAAGGAAAAGCCCGTACTGTTCGACTGACCGTCAATGAATCGGCCAAGACCGGTATAACCAAATTCATTTTCATACCGTGACCCTTTGAGGCTGAGGTCAAGGTACTGCCCGTTTTTCCAGACTTGCGTATCGTAAAGGCCTAGGGTATAGCCCTTGAGGTCCCCTTTCCCTGACACGTAGGTTGCATCGCCATCAAGGTAGGCAAAGCCCACACCGATGACGTGCTCCTTCGTTTCCGTCTTCTTATGGAGCCAGTCGTAGCCCACTTCGTACTCATTATACTTGGAGTCAACAAGAAAATCGCTCTCGCGGCTGAATTTCTTGCCCTTGCCCCGAGCCCAGATCCCGTTATCCGTATTGTCCGTAAGGGACCCATCCGCTTCGCCCATGCGGCGGAAGAGCGTATCCATGTCGCTTCTCCAAAGAAGGTAGTTGCCTCCCGTAATGCCGCCAAGGTTCCGGCCCACCGTCGTGTGGTGCCCTTCGTCATTTGTCGGAGCCTTCGTAAAGCCCTTGAGGTACCAATCGGTGCTGTAGCCGTCTGTCACGTTGTCGCTGGTACTTGCAAGTTCAAGGTTGTAGTAGTAGAGAGCCGCTTCCGTTTCGCTGTCGCTCACAAAGGATCCCTGTTCCTCGCCAACGCTCACAAGGACCGTTCCAAGGGCGCCGGACCAGGTATTGGACGTGCTCTCAAGGTGCAGGTCCGTCGTTCCCGTATGGCTCCCCATGACATAGACATGGTCGTTGCCCGTATTGGTCGACCCATCAGCGTCAAGATAGAGCGTTGCGCCGTCACCGGCAAAGGAACCTGCCGTCAGCGTCTCACCCAGCCTGCCGTCCATAAGGCTAACAGACCCCCCTCCGCGTTCAGGGTACTGACAGTAGAAGAATCCGTCAAATTCCACGTGGCGCCGCCTGCAAGATTCAAGACGAGGTCGTTTGTCGCCAGATCTTCGATGGAGTCATCCGAAGTTGTTCCCATAAACGTATTGGCAATGGACGCCGTAAGAGTGCCTCCATGTAATGTCGCGAGGCTGCCTGTTACCGTATCCGCTGTAAGCGTAATCTTTGCTCCCGTATTCACAGCCGTGACAGATCCCGTTACATTTCCTACGTCTGCCGTAATGGAAGCAGGTGAATCATCTTCGGCATAGAGATTGCCGATGACAGAGCCCGCAGTAAGGATAATATCAGAGTCAATGGCACTTACATCGCCTGTCAGCGTCCCACCGATTGAAGCCTTGATGAGGCTGCGGTCCGTTGCTTTGAGGTTCCCAACAAGAGAATCCGAAAGAGTTGCCGTCAGTGTGCTGTCTGGACCTTCTGCACTAAGGTCGCCCTTGGCAGAAGCCGCTGTGAGCGAAAGGGTGCCCGCACTTTTTGTAATCTCATTAGGTTTTCTGTCCCACTTGGCCGTCGCGTTTCCCGTATAGACATCTGAAACAACAGCCGTTACCGTACCAGCATCGGCCAAAAGGTCACCAGTCAGGGTCTTTGTCACCCCAGCCGTACCGATGGCGACCAGCGATCCTTTTCCTTCTGCCTTGGCTCCATTTTTTAAGGTAATCTCCTTGCCGTCGAGCTTCACTTGGGTATTTACGGTACTGCTGAACCATTCGCTGGACTGGACCTTTCCTGTTACGGAAAGGGACTCTGTTCGGCTGCTGCCAAGGACCAGTAAACCGCCGCTTGACGCTCTTACAGGAGACATAAAAGAATCCCATGGTTTTTCTTCCGTCTGGGATATGGTTACTCCATCCACGATGAGGGATGCCAGGCTTCCATAAGCATCTATCTTGCTATCTAAGGTCACGGCATCAGCGGTAATCGTTGTCTCAAGAAATTTCGGTGAAGATGGATGACTCCATACACGAATCGGGCCATGACTTTCTACAGAACTTGTCCCAGCGCCACCGATGGTGGCCGTTCCACTCCATTGATGATAATAATCGAGGTTTTTTGTACCAAGAACAATATGCTGGCCCTTGACTGTAAAATCTGACGCTCGGATTGCAATCCCGTCCCCCACATGAACGGATTCCGTTGCGTCACTGCCAATCGTTACGGAACTTCCATTTACTGCATAGATATATTCATGTCCTATCTCATTCGTCGTGCCGCTGTCGGTTGCTGCTTCATCCTTAAAAACAATCTGTTTTCCCAGCACAGTCAAGGAAGCGTGATTTAGCGTATTTGTTTTCTTAAGGGTAACGAGACGGGTCTCTTCCGTACCGAAGGTTGTCTCCCCCTCATTATATGTATTGACCGCATCCGTTGTAATCTGGGAACCCCGAAGCGTTGTAGCAGCTCCTGCTCCAACGGTGCGAAGCTCTCCGGAAACCTTGACAACATCCGTACTTTCCGAGCCGATTTGAACCGTGCCGCCTGCATAGGCCGTACCGGTGTCATTCGACGGGATGATCCCACCTTCCGTATTTCCGTTAAAGATTCCCTTTGGTACGGTAACGGCGATGTTTTTGCCGGAAAGGGTCAGGGACGCTTTTGAGCCACCAGCCGCGGACGATCCGTCAACTGCAATGGCAGCCCCATCATCCGAATTTTCTACAGCTATCGTAAGGGACTCTGTTTCATCACTGCCATAGCTATAGGACGCACCATCTTTGACCGCTATGCTTGTCGTTTCTTTGATTTCGATAGGATCAGCCGCATACGCAGTTCCTGATGATACGGTCAGCAAAATAGCAAAGGTCAGCAGTGCTCCCCTTTTTCCACTTCTTCCCTGCATCTTTCTTCCTCCTCTACAGCAACAGGTCAATTGGAAGATGTCAAATCTTCTTTTTTTTACCTCTTTCTGCTAGTTATCTATTCTTTGATTATAACATATGGAATCGCTTATGATAAATTTCTTTTGATCATAGTATATGTCAACAGGTTCTCAAAAGACCCCTATAAGATTGTGCCGCAGCCTCATTACAAACAAAAAATGGAGCTTACGTGGCCAATGGCTGCGCGGCTTTCCGTATCCCCATCAATTCCCCCGTTTCTCATTCCCACATATGGAACCATAAGAGATTTCTTGAGAGCACTCCTCAAGGCTTTTCGCAGCGCCGCGCTCTTCGGGACTTCTACGGGCGTAACCTTCCTGAAAAGCCGGCTTCCAGCTTACCATTTTGCAGGCCCGCAAGGACCCTAGCCATGGCTAAGCAGCCTTCTTTTCCCCAGCACCGGCCTTCTTTTTTCATCCCGTAGGCATACGGTCTGTAGTTACTCACGCGCGTCCCATAGCACCTCACCGATTTTTCCAGTCCCTTGCGCATAAAGTGAAGACTCAGCCTGTCCCAGTTTCTCGTTAAATCGCCGCGAAGGCGGCAGAAAGGTTCAGATGCCCTTATTCATCTCAAATTCGTTCTTGGCCCCCTTTATTATGTTGATGACAGAGACAATCGATTCCATGGGAGACCTTCCTTTGTTTCGATAAGCAGTGTCTGGACAACACGCTTTCAACAATCGCAGTCTCCCCTTTATTATGCAAATATGATCTGTACCTACCGAGAAACATGGTACGCTTAGTTCATTAAGAGTGCCCCCATGAAGGGCGCACAAAAGGACTCAAAGCAATGAAAAATGCTTTGAGTCCTCTTCTAAACAATCATATTTTATTTCGTAATCAGAAGCTGTAACGGACGCCGAGGCTCCATTGCCATGGAGCCGCTACATTGCCGCCGCATGTCTTTTCAGCATCAATGTAGAGATACGTTGCTTTGTTAAGGTTCAAATTGGCGCCAATGCCCACTTCCCACCAGCCGCCGCCAATGTCATCACTAAACCGTTCCTTAGCTCCCTTATAGGTCATGTTCGTTATAGTGTCACCATCAAAGTCGTAAAGGTAAGAAGCTTTGGCATAGAGGTGACCAGCCTTGATGTCCCTACCTAAGACCATGCCCAGACGGCCAACTAAGCTGCCAGCACTGTCGCTATAGACTTTGACGCCGTTTTTGGTCAAGAAATCAGCTGCACTGACACGCCCATAGGTCAGTTCGGCCTGCGGTTCGATCCAGAGGCCGCCTTTTCCGTGGAACCGTTTACCATATTCAGCACTGACACTGAAGGCGTCGTTGTCGTAGCTGGCACTGCCGGCACCGTGGAAGGTTTCATAGTCCGTATCTATATGGGTATACTTGGCAATAAGGTCGATGAAACTTCCATCATCAGCAAGGTAGGACCCATAGATGGCAGCGCCGTCATGGTCGTTATCCGCCGTGCCGCGGTAGAAGGACGTCGTCCCGTCGGTCTTGCTGTAGGCAGCACCAACGGTCCAGTTGCTGCCGACTTTCGTATCCCAGCCCACTTGATAGTAGCTATACTGGTTCTTCATGCTTCTTACGCCGTATTTTATCTGGCCGCGGACCATACGAACCCAGAGACCTTGCTGGCCTTTGCTGTCACGCAGTTCACCCAAACGCTTATACATATCGTTGTTTTCCTGACGCCAGGTCATGAGGTTCATTGCAGCAAGCGAGGCAATGGCCACGTTCGTCTTATTCGGCGTATAAGTTAACTTTACCTTCCCATCCGTCGCGTTATGTTTGGAACTGTCGGCGCCGCTTTCGTCGGTCTTACCGGAATCAGTACCACTCGTGCCATCTTCGTGCTTTGTATCATCCGTCTTATGGGCATCCTTATCAGTCTTCGGATCAGTATCTGCCTTATCTCCCGAGCCCGTGTCTTTTGGCGGTTGTTCGTCGGTCTTACCGGGATCAGTTTTATCCGTTCCATCTTTGGGCTTTACGGCATCATCCGGCTTGGAAGCGTCTGTATCCGCCTTCGGATTGGCATCTGCCTTATCTCCTGAGCCCGTGTCTTTTGGCGGTTGTTCGTCGGTCTTACCGGAATCGGTTCCGTCTTTGGGTTTCACGGAATCGTCCGGCTTGGGAGCGTCTGTATCCGCCTTCGGATCGGCATCTGCCTTATCTCCTGAGCCCGTGTCTTTTGGCAGTTGTTCATCGGTCTTACCGGAATCGGTTCCGTCTTTGGGTTTCACGGCATCATCCGGCTTGGAAGCGTCTGTATCACCCTTGGGATTGAGATTCCCCTTATCGCTTGAGCCCGTTTCTTTTGGCGGTTGTTCATCGGTCTTACCGGAATCGGTTCCGTCTTTGGGTTTCACGGCATCGTCCGGCTTGGAAGCGTCTGCATCACCCTTGGGGTTGATATCTTCCTTATCGCTTGCATCCTTTTCTTTTGGCGGTTGTGGCATCTGTACTTTGCCATCCACCACCTCAAGTTTATAGCTGCCAGCGAGGACACCTTCAGCAGTCGTCACGTGGTTAGCTACACTTATGCCTTTTTCATTTCGTGTAATATCAGCAAGCTTTTGGGCAACTGTATGATCCTTCTGGATGTCATCGGCCATCCCACCCGTTCCGTGAACGGTCAAGTCTGTTTCATCAGATTTTTTCTTGATGGTCATCGTATGATCCAAGGATTCCGTATTCACCGTAAGAGAAGTTCCATAAACGTTGTCAACAATGATTTTCTTTGCTCCGTCGCCAAGGTTAATGATGCCATCCGTGCTATGAACACGATTCACGAAGGAATCACCGGTTACGTTCCAATGAGCCCCTTTGCTGAGAGAAAGAGAAAAGCCACTGATTGGTCCGTAAAAAGGATTCCCACTGTCAGGAGCAGCAAGGTTCTCGACACCCTGGCCATCCTTCTGGTAGGCACATCCTGTCCAGGATGATTTGCTTCCTGAAAGATTCAGGTTGATATAAGAATTAACCAAACTCTTATCAACTTTGCCTTCAGTTGCCTTGTCCAGCGTTTCAAATTGAATATCACCATGAATTACCGTCGTATGGGCACCATCCACATTGATGTTGACTATCGAATTCTCGCGGACATCGATAGCCGTAGGGGCCGTAATCATCGTATCGCCCGTAATATCGATTTTTCCGTTGGCGAAGCCGTAAATAGCTGTATCAGCAGCCCCTGCAGCCGTAAGCTTGATGGTGTCAGCAACAAGAGCAATGGAAGCCACATCTTCCGGTACCGTTTCATATTGGGTGGTATGTTGAACATAAAGTGCCCCACATGCTTCCTTGTTTGACGTAATAGAAATCTCCTTAGCTTTCAGGGTAAGATGGGGAGCCTTATATTTCGAAGGGTTCGAGGTAATAGACCGAACGGCGTCCTTATTTACACTGGTTTCAATGGTCATTTTTTCCGTAGTATCACTGCCGACAGTAACATTGGCTCCATCATATGCCATGACGGCATCAGACTTGATGTTTCTTCCCGTCACTACGAGGTCAACGTGAACATCATTGCTTTTAGCACCAGCGTCATCACCATAAATGGCCCAATTACGGCCCTTAAATGTTGTAAATTCTACGTCACTGCCATCCTTACCCAATTTTACAACAGAAGTAGGATCAAGAAATTCATTGGCCTCTGTTTTCTTTCCATCAAGAGTACCCGGACCAACATAGGCTTTTGCCGCGCTGACAATCCTTGGCACAACTATAATTCCGCCCATCAATATCGCGCCCAAAACTGCTTTCTTTTTCCTATTCCCCATCTTGTAAATGACCTCCTCGAATATTTGCAAGCCGCATTCGTTCCTCATTCTTGATAAGAGTCAGATAATTTATTTTGTTATATAAAAAATAGTCTTTTGAAGTCCCAAAAGACATAAAGGAAGATGATCCTTGACCTCAAAAACTCGGTTAGTATATTGTCTGAAAAACACTTGGGTATATACCTCTTTGACGGGAAGATTTTACCTTTTTAATCGTAAAATTACAAGATTACTAGGTGTCATTTTTTACACTCTGTTGCATCTTACTTACGTTTCCTTAATAAAGTTGTTTTATTCTGAATAATCAGTCAGTTGTAAGATGACCGCTGTTACCCCTTTACGTTTTCTGCACGCTGCTTATCAATAAGCCATGTATCACGCGAATGGATTTCGAAATTATGAAAGTCCTCACCCCGTATTCCCTATGACCTAAAAAATGACCCCTATACCCCTTTACTATCGAAAAAGGACTCAAGGCGATTTTCTTCACTTGAGTCCTCGTAAGATTCGCCATCATTTTATGGCCACACAACAATCTATCATTTTCAATCCAGATCCGTCCGGAAACTCTAGCTCCTTTGCTTATCCGTCTAATCCAAGTCTCATAGCTAGACTCATAGTCAGCCTTATCTTAATCACTGTAAATCTTCCTAGAAACAATCCAAAAACTGTCCTTGGATGGATTTCTTCAATAAGACAAAGTAGAGGATGTAAGGTAACGATTTTCGGGGCCTATTAAGTGGCTAATTTGAAACGTATCCTAAGATATGCCAACGGATAATCGAGTAGGAAGGATTGCCAAATGAAAATCCCAATCTCTCACACCACCGTGCGTACCGTTTGGTACACGGATGGTTTCCTCGTTTTCATAAACGTGCGTTAATAGGCCCCCATGGTTATGTAACGAAGGGAGGCTATTTGTTTTACCTTGTGGTAACGCGGCATTCAAATTGTCTTGCGTCAAGAGTTACCCCAGCAGACTGCCCGCTCATAAGGTTGCAATGGTGTCGCTGTATTCGGCAATGGGTAGGCGTTCCCGCATATCCTTGCTGCTTGGCAGCTGCCTTTTGCGGGCAACCTTCTTCATGAAGTTTTCTGCTTTCAATTTCCTGTTTGACTTCCTTCATTGACTGACATCTCCTAGGATTCGGTCCGTCCTGTACTACGGCCTCGGCTGATTCCTCACGATAAATCTTGTTTGGGCCATGGCCGCCAACTTCACGGCTCCAGCCATGTCCGTGAGGCCTTCCCAGGTAAGAATCATATCCTTTTTTCTCCATTCACCTGCCGCATCTACCCTTTGGGATTCCGGGGCGTTATAGGAATTCAGTCTGTTTGGTGGCCTTCTCCATCCCAAATTGGCCTCATGCGATTTCTGTTCGTCAGGTCAGAGATTTGCCTGCTCCTTCCTTCGGGTTCCACCTTACGATGTTGCCTTTGATGTTCGGCCATGACTTTCCCACAACTAGGGCAATCCAGGGACTTTCACTCTTACGAGTGCGCCCATGCCGGGCGCACCAAAAATGGGCATGTGAACCGCAAAGGATCCACATGCCCATATATGGTACTTATCAGAAGCTCCAGCGCAGTCCCACATCCCAGCTCCAGTTCTCATCGTAGCTGGAACCATCGCCCCGTTCAAGGTCGAAATAGGCCTGCAGACCGTCATTGATCTTATAGGCGCCGCCCAGTCCATAGGAGAACCAGGTATCGCCATAATCTTCATGGACGCGCAGCCGGTCCGTATCCACGGACATGACCGTCACATGGTTGCCGCCAAAGTCATGGTACCAGTTGGCTTTTGCATAGACCGCAAAACGCGGACTTTCATACCCAGCCCGGGCTCCAATCCGTCCCAGGGCGGTGTTCAGGCTTTCGCCTTCCACGTGCACCCCGTTCGAATCGGTGAAGGCATCGTTCCGGAAGTGTCCCAGGACAACCTGGGCCTGCGGCTCCACAAACCAGCCCTTTTCGTCCTTTTTCTTGTAGCCATATTCGGCCCCGAAGGAAAAGCCCGTACTGTTCGACTGACCGTCAATGAATCGGCCAAGACCGGTATAACCAAATTCATTTTCATACCGTGACCCTTTGAGGCTGAGGTCAAGGTACTGCCCGTTTTTCCAGACTTGCGTATCGTAAAGGCCTAGGGTATAGCCCTTGAGGTCCCCTTTCCCTGACACGTAGGTTGCATCGCCATCAAGGTAGGCAAAGCCCACACCGATGACGTGCTCCTTCGTTTCCGTCTTCTTATGGAGCCAGTCGTAGCCCACTTCGTACTCATTATACTTGGAGTCAACAAGAAAATCGCTCTCGCGGCTGAATTTCTTGCCCTTGCCCCGAGCCCAGATCCCGTTATCCGTATTGTCCGTAAGGGACCCATCCGCTTCGCCCATGCGGCGGAAGAGCGTATCCATGTCGCTTCTCCAAAGAAGGTAGTTGCCTCCCGTAATGCCGCCAAGGTTCCGGCCCACCGTCGTGTGGTGCCCTTCGTCATTTGTCGGAGCCTTCGTAAAGCCCTTGAGGTACCAATCGGTGCTGTAGCCGTCTGTCACGTTGTCGCTGGTACTTGCAAGTTCAAGGTTGTAGTAGTAGAGAGCCGCTTCCGTTTCGCTGTCGCTCACAAAGGATCCCTGTTCCTCGCCAACGCTCACAAGGACCGTTCCAAGGGCGCCGGACCAGGTATTGGACGTGCTCTCAAGGTGCAGGTCCGTCGTTCCCGTATGGCTCCCCATGACATAGACATGGTCGTTGCCCGTATTGGTCGACCCATCAGCGTCAAGATAGAGCGTTGCGCCGTCACCAGCAAAGGAACCTGCCGTCAGCGTCTCACCCAGCGTGCCGTCCATGAGGCTAATAGCCCCCCCTCCGCGTTCAGGGTACTGACGGTAGAAGAATCTGTCAGGTTCCACGTAGCACCGCTGCTAAGGGTAAGTGTCATCGTATCGGCATCGTCTGTCGTCTTACCTGTAAAGGTATGGCTGACAGTTGCCGCAAGAGTACCGCTATCGGAAGTCGTAAGGTCACCCGTAAGGGAGCCTGTAGTTAAGGTCAAATTGCCGCTTTCCGCAGCCGAAGCATCTCCCACGGCAGCACCTGAAACCGTTGCCGTAAGGGTGCTGCCGGAACCTGTGGAAGTCAGGTTGCCCTCAGCAGCTCCTGCCCTAAGGCTTAGCGTACCAGCATCACTAGCCACAGCATCTCCCGTATAAGTTCCGGAGAGCGTCGCCGTAACAACGCCTTTATCCGTGGCCGTAAGGTCACCTGTAAGGGTCTTTGTCACCCCGGCGCTGCCAATCGTAAGTGCAGCCCCATTTCCCGTAGCAACAGCGCCGTTCTGCAAGGTAATCGCCGAGCCATCAAGGGATACTTCTGTATCGGTCCCATCCACTAATGAAACAGAAGCAACCGTACCAGCAAGGGTAAGGGACTCGGTCCTGCTGCTTCCTAGGGCAATGGCACTTCCATAGAGTGCTGAAATTGGATACGGAGACACTTCTAGAATAGGCGTATCTCTCGTCAACAAAATTGTTGTTCCATCTACTACGAGGGAAGATCCTATCCCATATGTGCTCACAATTCCACTGAACGTCACCGTATCTCCCGTGACAGTCGTCAAGTTGCTTTTTTGGTGGTTTCGTGTTGTCTGCATAAGCAGCGCAGTATTTATGACGACTGATTCGGTATTCTCATCGCCAATGGTAACGGTTCCGCCATAATCGTGATAAATCGCAAAATGCTGATCATCATTTAGTCCAATGACAATCTCATTTCCCTTTAGGGTGAGGTCAGCATCCTGCACATCAATATCAGCCCCAACATCACCCCCAATGGTAACAGTTGCTGTAGTATCGTCACCAATCGTGACAATACTTCCATCGTATATATCAATAGATGGACTACTGTACAACATTCCGTCTAAATAGTAGCTTCTATTGCCAATCGTGATGTCATTGCCGAGTATCGTTGTCTTTGTATTGACAGAATCAAAAAGAGTATCCACATAGACAGATTCTGTGCTTTTAGAACCAATCGTCAAGGCCCCACCCCTATAGGTACCGATGCGAGATTGTACAGCGATGGAAGATCCCAAAAGCTTCGTGCTAGCGTCACTGCCTACAGTCTGGATTGGGCCGTTTACGATTAAGGAATCCGTACTGTCCGAACCAATCACTAAGCTGCCGCCTTCATATTCAGTATCAAAGGTTTCTCCTGTTAATTTACCATTATGAATACCGTCTTCTGCCGTGACGGAAATGGTCTTTCCATAAAGCTCCAGCTTGGAGGCACCCCCACTAACAACAATGGACGAATCATCGCTGCTATTTTCCACATCGATTGCAAGGGACGTTGTACTATCGCTGCCGATTCGAACGGAAGCTCCCTCTTCCACATGAATCCCCCGCGTTTCGAGGTCATAATTATAAGTGACGCCATCTTCTCCAACTGTATTATGGGTCAGGGAAATCGTGGAACCATCGACAGTGATGCTGCTGCCGGAATCAACAGCTCCAATCGGGCCTTTTATGGTAACCGTACCCGATGCATTTACAGCAAGGCTGCTGCCACCGTCCGCATAGAGCGTGTGATCCTCATCTCCCCCGCTTCCCGAATCAGCAGAAGGATTTGGGCTATAGTTCAAGGTCACATCGCCTGCAGTTAGGGTAACGGAAGACGCCGCACCGTTATCTCCATCCGTTGACAGCACTTCTCCCGTTGTCGTAAGGGAAGTTGTATTTGCAGTCCCTATGGTAATGGTCGCTCCGTTGGCTGCTGTTACCGCTGCATAATCGTCCCCCTTATTGATGGTGATTTCTTTTGCATAAAGATTCACCGTACTCTTGTCCTCGGCAAGGATTTCCCCATTTGCCGTCAACCTGTCATAAGGTAAAGAGCTTGACCCAATCGTCACGACAGATCCTCCGCTGGCGTCGATGGCTCCCTCACCATCGGCGGTTCCTGATGGGGTAAAAGTAATCGTACCGCTCCCTGTCACGGTGACCTTAGCCTTATTTGTTGCATAAAGTTCGTCCAGTGTTTCATTGGACGAAGTCACGTCCGATGTTCCGCCATGATAGGAACTTGCAAAAGCTTCTCCCGACGCTAACGCGAAGAGGACAGCCGCCGATAAAAGTACTTTTTTCTTATGGGATAAATACATCATCATTCCTCCTTGAATGTTTCTGCCAAAGTGAGAAAAAATATGTCCTCAAATCAATGCCATAGGGCGTCATGCCATCTGTTGTCATACTGTGCCCATGTCCCCCAAGGAAAAAGGGGACCGAATGAAAATGGGGTTTTGCGCACCACCTTTCCAACTCATATCTGTTTCTACAGGAAAAAGCCTTTTTTACCAAAAAACCAGAAAAAATGCCTGCTCCTCTTCCGGACATCCCAAAGAACGATTCCATAAGAAGACATGGCAAGTTTGATTCGTTATAAATTATTTGATCTATCTTTCTATTCTTCCCATTCATTCCTATATTTAGCATTATTTTATCAGATAATGATTATTTTTCCCTATTGAAAATAAGATTTCTTTGTAAACAAGATGACTATTTTTAATTTATGTAACAATTGTTACATAAATTGCGATTTTTAGTTCCTAAAAGGATGATTTCCTAGCCACAGCAAATATAGGCGAAGGGGACAGAAACTCCAGCGCAGTCCCACATCCTGGCTCCATTTCTCATCGTAGTTGGAACCGTGCCTCTTTCAAGGTCGAAATAGGCCTGTAGGATGCATTTTACCTCATAGGGGCCGCCCAGCCCACATAATAAAAACAGCCTCTCCCGATTCGAAGGGAAAAGGCTGTCGATTAGGTAACCATTGATTACATGAGAAAATTCTTCAATAAGCGATATAACGCCTCACAAACGGAGGGGTCAAAGGATAGGCCCCGTTCGTTATTATTGGAGATGATGCGGACAAACGCGCAGGGAACACGGAAACGTTTAGCAGTCATCCAAACTGCAGCGGCTTCCATTTCCTCGCAGAGGGCCCCCGTTTTTTCCCGTATGCGCCTGATCTGTTCAGACGCCTCGTTCCATTGATCACTTGAGGCGATGATGCCCGTGCGGTAGGAAGCGCCGCTTTTTTTGAGAAAAGCCTCCAGTATATATCGGAGCCTTTCATCCGTCTCAAGAAGCGGCGGCACATCGGGGAAGTCCATGGCAGCCACGGACTCGTGTTCAAGGCTGCCAAGCTCCATGAAACGCAGGCCATCACGCCCCAGATAGCGGGCGTTGGCATTATAAAGGGCACTTGCCAGCACCACGTCACCTACAGCAAGGTCGCCGTAACCGCCGGCCGTACCTTGGTTCACGATAAGGGAGGGCTGATAAAGAGCGCAGGCAAGAGCCGTTGCTGCACCAGCCGCGGCCGTGCCGATGCCGGTCTGCGAAATGATCAGGGGACGCGTGCCAAAGGTTCCTCGCCAAAAGAAAAAATCCCCATACACTTCAAGTTCAGCCCCTTTGAGGCGCTTGATGAAAGGAGCCACTTCCATTTCCATGGCGCCTTGGAGGACGATAGGTCCCTTCCCTTCTCCCAAAGATGTAAGCCTGGCATCAGACATGGGTTACTCCAAGGTCATGGCAAAGACCGTATTGACCGTAACGCTCACTTCATAAGGTTGGGGCGCAATGTTCGTTTCCGGTGCGGTGCTGTCGCTTGCAGTTTTTGCCATCATGAGAAGACGGGGAGAAGCGCCGAGGGTAAAGTTCGATTCACTGACACTGGCCTGACGCAGGACGCCAAGTCCCCGTCCACCCGCATTGGCAATGGTCTGGGCACTCTGGCGGGCATTTGTGACCGCTTCCGTCATGAGCTGACGGCGATAGACGGACTCATTCTGGAGACCATAGGAAAGGGATTCCACCCGGTTCACACCAGTTGAAAGCACACCGTCAACAACGGTTCCCAAGTCATTAAGATTCTTGACCTTGGCAGACCAAGAGGAATAGAGGCGATAGCCCGTCAGTTTCTGGCGTCCATTTTTTTCATAGGTATAAGTCGGTGCAACGGTGTAGCGCGTCGTTGCCCTATCAGCACTGGAAATCCCCAGGGCCGTAAGTTTGGCTAGGACCTTTGTTGACATTTGAGCGCCGCTGGCGCGGACGGCTTCAACCGTATCTCCCGTAGTTTCATAGGAAAACGTGACCGTTGCCATATCGGGTGCCACCATTTTGCGGGCCGTTCCCGTCACGGCAACCGTATCAAGAGGCTGCTCGGCATGAACCGTGGGAAGGCCAGTACTGAAAACACAGAGAAGAAGTGCGGCAGATGCTAAGAATTTTTTCACTTTGATTCACCTCATTACATTTGATGGCCTTATTATACCATGAGGGAGTGAAAAGAGGGTGAACTCTTTAACCAACGTGGTTGAAACAAAAGGGCAAAATTCCTGAGCATGGATTTTTCCTTTTGAATCTCTTGGGATCTGCCAGCTTTTTCCAAAAAGCAAAAGCCCCCACAAACGATTCCATATCGTTCATAGGGGCGTTTTGACGGATTCAATTCGATTGCCTTGGATCAGGATCTGGAACGGTTTCGTTCATATCGATCCCACGCAGGGCAATCATGACAGCGCTCGCCATGGCATTTTTCCATACGGGCTCGCTGACGTTCAACAACTTCTTGGGCAATGGATTCGAGGGTGATGTGCTTCAATTCTTCCCGACAGGCGCGGTCCATCTCTTCATAAAGCCGGTCAAAGACAAGGGACATCCCGCTTGATATGAAGCAGTCCATATCTTCCGTCCCGCTCCGCCATTTGGTATCGACAAAGGAAATGCCGAGACCATCCGCAATGGTAAGAAGCGTCGCCTTTTCAGTGCCCGATACAGCAGCATAACCGCCGACATGACCTTCCTTGGTTTCAACAAGGCCCAATTTCTTTAATTTTCCCATGATCTTACGGACCCTGACGGGATTCGTACAGATATTGCGTGCCAGTTCATCACTGGAGACCAAAGTGCCCAAATGGGTCAGATAAACCAAGGCATGAACAGCCACAATGAAATCACTTTTCACTCACATGACTCCTTTTATACAAAAAGGAAATGGACACTCCATCCCCTCAGGCAGCCGCTTGGGCCGCTTTTTTAACCAGAACGGAAATACCTTAGAGAACTCCTTTTTCCTTCAGCCAGTCAGCGACAGCTTCTTTCGTCGGCGGGTTGACGAGGAGTTCACTATAGGTCCCCTTGCTGACGAGCATCAGGCTCGGAATGACTTCAATGTGGAACTGACGGGCCAGGGCTTCGTCATCATCGATGTTGACACCTGCAAAATCGACTTTATCATCGATTTCCATGGCAAGCTCACCCAGAGCGGGTTTCAATTTTGCACAGTATTTGCACCAAGGAGCAGAAAATCCTACGACTACAGGTTTCTTGCTCTTTACCACTTCGTTTTCAAAAGTTTCACCAGTAATCATTTTAAATGCCATATTAAACACTCCTTTATGACAAGAGATCCATAAGGACCGATGGAGAATGATTTCTTTGATTACTGTAATTTTATCTACTACAGTTTGGTTTGTCAAGATTGCATTTTTGGGGCATCAGAAAAGAGACTGAAGCCACTTGCCGCAATCAGAGTGAACGCGGCCGCTTCGATGCAGCAGGAAGTCCAGCTTGCCGTTTCCAGTTTTGCCGCTTACCTACATCAAGCAAGCAGAAAGAAAGGAAGAAGCGAAAATAGACAAGCGTCCGTTATTCCCTAAAGCGAAGCCTTCCATTGGATAATAAGGTCAAGAGCCCATTGCTTTAACAAGTACTTGTCTAAAGCAATGGGCTCACATCCTGCATCAAATCCGGTTTCTTGTGCTGGCTCGGCTCACGGTCCTCATCACCGATCAAAAAGTGCATCCACAAAGACTTTCGGATCAAAGGGCCGGAAGTCCATCATACCTTCTCCGATACCAATCCATTTGACGTCAAGGCCCAGTTCTTCCTTGATGGCAACAACGACACCGCCTTTGGCCGTACCGTCGAGTTTTGTCAGGACAACCCCCGTAACATGAGCGGTCTCCAAGAAAATCTTGGCCTGGGTGATGGCGTTCTGCCCAGTCGTTGCATCTAGGACAAGGAGCGTTTCATGGGGTCCATCGGGCACTTCCTTGCGGATGACGCGGTACATCTTGTCAAGTTCTTTCATGAGGTTCGTCTTGTTATGGAGACGGCCTGCCGTATCGACAAAAAGGACATCTATATGGCGGGCCATGGCTGCTTTTACCCCATCATAGACGACGGCAGCCGGGTCTGCCCCGATGTCCCCATGGCTGATGACAGGGACCTGCGCCTTTTCGCCCCAAATCTTAAGCTGCTCCACTGCACCGGCACGGAACGTGTCAGCAGCCGCACACATGACTTTATAGCCCATGAGGCGATAATAGTTGGCAAGCTTTCCAATGGTCGTTGTCTTTCCCACGCCATTTACTCCTACAACAAGGACGATGGTGGGATGGCCCTTGAAATTCATGCGCGGACCTTTGACGGTGAGCATGTCAGCGATGTACTGTTTGATAAAAGGCAGGGCTTCAGCGGGCGACTTGATTTCCCGCGTTGCTGCCGCTTTTCTCAGGGCCTGCATGATCTTTTCCGTCGTCTTGATGCCTACGTCGCCTGCAACGAGGATCATTTCGAGCTCATCCATGAAGTCCTCGTCCAGATCAACACTGATCCCGACCAGGTCTTCCATGCGCTCTGTAAAATTCTTGCGGGTCTTTTCAAGGCCCTGACGTAACTCTTCAACAAAACTCATGAAGCGGCCACCTCCGATAGTTTAACGGATAGGACACGGGAGACGCCGGATTCACTCATGGTGACGCCGTGCAGCGTGTCCGCAGCTTCCATCGTGCCTTTACGATGGGTGATGATGATAAATTGGGTCCGTTTTCCATAGTCCCGAAGGAACTCAGCAAAACGATCGATATTGGTTTCGTCAAGAGGCGCGTCGATTTCATCAAGGATGACAAAAGGCGCCGGATGATAGGAAAGAAGAGCAAAAAGCAAGGCAATGACGGTAAGGGCCCGCTCCCCGCCAGAAAAAAGGGATAGGTTCCGCATCTTTTTCCCTGGCGGCTGGGCTTCAATGTCGATGCCCGTTTCGAGAAGGTTTTCTTCATTTTGGATGACAAGACGTGCCTTCCCACCGCCGAAGAGCTTCTCATAGCACTTGCCAAAATACTCGTTGATTTTGTCAAAGGCTTCTCGGAATCGTTTGGTCATATCTGAATTGATTCCACTGATGACAAGTTCAAGCTGCTTTTTCGCAGTCACCATATCATCGTACTGTTTGGTGAGGAATTCATACCGTTCCTTTGCCGCTTGGTAATCCTCTTCAGCCGCAAGGTTCACAGGCCCCAGGTCCTCAATCTTTTGAGCAAGGAGAATTTCTTCTTTCTTGAGGGCTCCTTCCCCGATATCAGTCAGGGCTTTTTCCCGGGCTTCCTCCACGGACAGCTTGAAATTATCAGCTAAGATTCCTGCCGTGCTTTCCATTTCAGAGGTTTTTCTTACGCTGTCCATCTCGACTTGATGACGCTTTTCCTTGAGGCCTTCCAGGCGTTCCTGAAGCTTGCGGGCATTTTCAAGAAGGATGTCACGGCCCTCTTCATAGCCCTTTCGCGTCTTTATAAAGGCCTGGGTCTTTTCATCCGTCCCTTCAAGACTCTTGTCAAAGGCCTTGATTTTTTCCTCAAGGGACGCAATGGTCCCTTCTGATTTTTTCAGCATGGCTTCGGTCTTTTCGATTTCAGCCACTTCGTTCAGGCGATCCTTTTCGGCTTTGGCACTGCGCTCGTCGATTTCTGCCATGCGGCTTTCAAGGGACGTGATCTGCGTTTTGAGGGTGTTATAGGAAACGATGACATCCTGATATTTTTGGTTCAACGTCTCAAGGCGAAGCTTGTCCTTTTGGAGGGTTTCTTCCTGGCTGCGGGCTTCTTCCCGCTTCTGTGAATCTGCCTCCTCAAGGGTCTTTACCTGGGGTTCAAGGCTCTTGATTTTTTCAGTTATGGCAAGATAGGCCTTCGCTGCCTCCGTTTTTTCATCGGAAAGAAGGAGAAGACTTTCATTCTTTTCACCCAATTCCTTTTGGGCCTGTTCCACTTGGGCGGACAGGGTTGCCATGGAAACAGCCAGTTTCTGGTAGGTATCGGCACACTGATTGCGGTCAATGACTGCATCCTGTTCCTGATGAAGGACTTCCTGGAGGGCTTGGTTAAGTCCTGCCAACTCTTTTTCCAATTGGGCCCGTTCCTTTTGGTGCGTTTCAAGTTCCTGATGGCGGGAAAGGAAACTCCTGCGATTTTCTTTTTCACCGCCTGCAAGGGACCCACCGGAATAGATGACGTCCCCTTCAAGGGTTACGACGCGAACGCGCATATCGGCCCGTTTAGCCGCATCTAGGGCCTGATCCAGGGTTTCAGCCACAAGAACCTGTCCCAGAAGAAAATCCACGGCCGGCATAAGGTCCGCATCGACCGAAACGAGACTTGAGGCAAGGCCGATGATACCAGGTGCCTTGAGGGCTTCTTTTTCCTTAGGGGAAAGGCTGCGGGGCCGGATGGTATCAAGGGGCAGAAAAGTCGCCCGCCCTCCTTTTTGGCTCTTAAGGTGACGGATGGCCTCCTTGGCCGTTTGGGCATCACGGGTAATGATGTTCTGCAGAGCCCCGCCAAGCGCCGTTTCAATGGCCGTTACATAGCGGCCTTCGACATGGAGCAGCTCGCCCACAACGCCGCAGATTCCGCTGCGCCAGCCTGCTTTTGACTGAAGGATGGTCTTGACCCCGCGGCTGAAGCCATCATGGTCCCGTTCCATATTTTGGATGACCTGGATGCGGGCTTTCTTTTCACTCAGCTGCCTTTCCTTAGCGGCCACGGCCTTTTTGGCTTCTTCCAAACGAGCCGCAAGCTCATCAAGACGGGCTTTGGCAGCCGTGCCCTTTTCCTTGACACGCTCCTGCTGGTTTTTTGCGTCTGTAAGGGCTGTACTGCCGTTTGCCAGGCGTTCTGCCGCACTTTTTACCTCATCTTCAGCAAGGTCCATTTTTTCCTTCATCTGGGCCAGGCGGCGATGGAGCTGTTCTTCTTCCTGATGGGCGGCGTTAAGGTCATTGCGCAGCGTTACAAGTTCCCGCATACGTTCAAAATTTTCGTTTTGGGCATCTTCCCTACGCTTTTCACTTGCTGCCACAAGGCGCGTCAGTTCATCCTTTTCCTTTTCCGTACGGGAAAGGGACGCCTTCACTGCCTGATACTTTGCCTCTTCCTCATCATAGGTGCCCGTGAGGAGGGCCAGGTTTTCCTGATTTGCTTCGATGTCCTTTTCAAGACGCGCCACGACGCCCTGCATCTGCTCGATTTGGATCTTTCCTTGACGCATCCGCTCACGATAAACGCTCGCTTCACTGACGCACTGGCTGCGCGCTTCCTGTTTTTTGCGCACACCTACCTGATAGGCGCCAAAAGAAGCCTCATGAGCCTGGAGCTCCTTATTTTTGGCATCGATTTCAGATTGGAGCTTAGCCGCCTCTTCGTCAAGGCGTCTTTCCTCTTTCCCCCACCCTTCAAGACGCGCTTCAATATCGCCCTTTTCCTTTTCCAGGTGGTCCAGCCTGCGCACAAGCTGCGTTACACGCACCAATTCATAGCGAGCATCCAGTTCCTTATAGGTACGAACCTTTTCCGCTGCCTTTTCAAGGGGCTTCAGCTGGCTGGAAATTTCCGTCTGGATATCGTGGATCCGCAGGAGGTTTCCTGCCGTATCATCGAGCTTTCGCAGGGCCTCTTTTTTACGGAGACGATATTTGGCAATGCCTGCCGTTTCCTCAAAAATGGTACGCCGGTCTTCGGGACGGCTGTTTAGGATCTCATCAATCTTGTTCTGGCCGATGATGGAAAGCGACCCGCGCCCCAACCCCGTATCGGCAAGGAGATTTACAATATCCTTTAACCGACAGTTCTTGCCGTTGATGGCATATTCACTTTCACCGCTGCGGTATACGCGGCGGCGGATACTGACTTCATCAAAGTCCACCGGAAGATCATGATCACGATTGTCAAAAACAAGGGTCACATCGGCCATGCCCAAGGGCCGGCGGGCACTGCTGCCGGCAAAGATGACATCTTCCATCTTGGTCCCGCGCAGGTACTTGATGCTCTGTTCACCCATGACCCAGCGGATGGCATCGGAAATATTGCTCTTGCCGCTGCCATTTGGCCCAACAATGGCCGTGATCCCATTTTCGAAATTGACATTGACCTTATCGGCAAAGGACTTGAAGCCATGGGCTTCAAATGACTTTAATCGCACGTAGGTCCATCCTTCTTAATTTGATTTGACATCTGCCAAAGCGACTTCATCTGTACCGTCGATTTCCTTGATTGTGACGTTCACCGTTTCATGGGTGCTCGTCGGGACATTCTTTCCAACATAGTCCGCCCTGATTGGCAGTTCCTTATGTCCCCGATCGACCATAACCGCCAGTTGGATGGCTTTAGGGCGCCCCATATCGATGAGTGCATCAAGAGCGCAGCGAATGGTCCGGCCAGTAAAAAGAACATCGTCAATGAGAACAACGGTCCGACCGTTAAGGTCAAAATGGATATCTGTTTCTCCCATGACAGGATTATACCCCAAGGTAGACAGGTCATCCCGGTACATCGTAATATCCAGGGAGCCAACAGGAACCTTGACGCCCTCGATTTCCTCAATGGTCTTTGCAACGCGTCTGGCAAGCGGTACACCGCGGGTCGTAATGCCTACAAGGGCTACGTGCTCCACACCTTTGTTGCGTTCCACAATTTCGTGGGAAATCCGCACAAGGGCGCGGCGCATTGCATCTTCATCCATTATCGTTTTCTTTTTCACTGAAATGCTCATGATGGATTCTCCTTAATGAAATTGGCCATGGCGCAGACGCGTCAGGATCGTTTCCATATCGCCGGGAAGGGGTGCCGTAAAGGACATGATCTTTCCCGTCCGGGGATGACGGAACGTCAATGTCTCAGAATGAAGGGCCTGTCCGTCAATGGAAAAACAGGTCTTTTGCGGTTGATATTTGGGATCTCCCACCAGGGGATGTCCCAGATAAGTCATATGGACGCGGATTTGATGCGTCCTTCCAGTCTGGAGGCGGCAGCGCACGACCGTAAAGCGGCCGTAACGTTCAAGGACCTCATAATCGGTCACGGCAAGGCGGCCGCCGGAAGGCACAACAGCCATACGCATGCGGTCCTTGGGGTCTCGGTCGATGAGGGTCTCAATATGGCCCCGGTCGTCCTTGATATTGCCCCGCACAACAGCAATGTATGTACGTTTGGCTTCCTTGTCCTTGATCTGTTGGGAAAGCGACAGATGAGCCCTATCGTTTTTTGCACAGACCATGACGCCGCTAGTATCCTTATCGAGGCGATGCACAATGCCGGGCCGGACAACGCCGTTGATTCCTGATAAATCCTTGCAGTGATATAAAAGGGCGTTTACAAGGGTCCCTGTATAGTTTCCCGCCGCGGGATGGACAACCATGCCCCGCGGCTTATTGACGACAATCACATCCTCATCTTCGTAGAGGATAGCTAAAGGAATGGGCTCAGGTTCTGCCTCAAGGCTCACAGCAGGCGGAATGACAACCGTAAAGACATCCCCCAACTTGACCTTATAACTTGCCTTGACCGGCTTTCCTTCTTTGGTGACAAGTCCTTTTTCCATATCGTGCTGCAGGCTTGAACGCGAAAGATCCAGGACGTCAGCAAGATAGCAGTCCGCGCGAAGCCCTTGATCCTTTTCTGCAGCGGGCTCAGTTACTTTTGTGGTTCCGTCTTCCGGCATTCGTCCATGACAATATTCCATACAATCAGCCCCACTCCTACACAAATAAAGATATCGGCCACATTGAAGATGGGCCAAAAATAAAAGTCAAAAAAGTCAATGACAAAGCCCGTTTCGATGCGGTCGATGAGGTTTCCCACGGCCCCGCCCAGGAAAAAGGCTGCACCCAATTGGACGACAATCGCTTCTTCTTTGATCCTGCGCCAGAAATAAATCAGGACGGCAATGACGGCAACCGTCATCAAGATGAAAAACAGCCGCTGGTGCTCCAGCATTCCAAAAGCAGCACCGGGGTTAAGAATATAAGTCAGGCTCATGACCCCTGGCACGACGGGAATGCTCTCTCCCTCTGCCAGATGGGATTGAACCAGGATTTTCGTCACGCGGTCCAGGATAATGACGGCTAAACTGATGAGAACAAGAGGCATAACGCTTCGGACTCCTTCGAACGTGAATGAATTGATATAAAAAAGAAAGAGCCCTACAATGCCGTTTCCGTCCCTTGTTTTGAACCTGCATGAGCAGGTGGGTGCCCTCCCTGTCACTGCTGATGTCCCCTCAGGGGGGCATACCATGAGCGGCCGGAGTTTTCGGGCTCCCTTATAAAGAGTGTTGGCTCAAAACCTATAGGACTTTTTCGTACATCGGAGGGTTGCTCTTTACCTGTATTATAGCAAGAAATGGGGATGGGTGCAAGGTTTGAGGGAGAATCAGCCAGTTCAAAAAGCGGACTGATTGGCAAAATGAACGATTCCCCGCTGCGCAAAAACAGAAGGAACAAGAAAATGCATGACGGCTTCCCGCATGGGGCTTATTTTGCTGCCCTCTTGACTTTTCGCCTTACGTGCCCGCTTGCTGGCTCGCACCTTCGCAGCTCAACTTTCCGACTTTTTACCCTTACCTTTGAGACTTCCCCGTCATACAAAAACGAGCCAAGGATTTCTCCTCAGCTCGCAGTCAATGGGGTTATTCTTCTTTTTCCTTCTTTACGACCGTGCTCCTGATATGCAGTTCGCGCATCTGTTTTTCGTCGACGATGTTCGGAGCTTGGCTCATGACGTCCACAGCACTCTGCGTCTTCGGGAAAGCAATGACATCACGGATGGACGGACGTTTCGCCATGAGCATGATGAGACGGTCAAGGCCAAAGGCAAGGCCGCCATGAGGAGGCGCGCCAAATTCGAAGGCATTCAGGAGGAAGCCAAATTTTTCCTGAGCCTGTTCATCTGTAAGCCCAATGGCTTCAAAGACCTTGTTCTGAACAGTGCGGTCATGGATACGAATGGAACCGCCGCCAATTTCTACGCCGTTAAGGACCATGTCATAGGCTTTGGCATAGACATGACCTGGATCGGTGAGAAGCTTATCCACATCTTCATCGCAGGGAGACGTAAACGGATGGTGCATAGCGACATAACGGTGTTCTTCTTCGCTGTATTCGAACATAGGGAATTTCACAACCCACGTAAAGGCAAGCTTATCGGGATCGATGAGGTTCAGGCGTTTGCCCATTTCAAGACGAAGGGCCCCCAACGCGGCTGCCACGACAAGGGGATTCTTATCAGCCACAAAGAGCAGGACGTCGCCTTTTTCAGCTTTGCCCGTTTCCAGGATGCGCTTCATTTCTTCTTCGCTGAAGAATTTGGCAATCGGGCTCTTGATGGAACCGTCTTCGTTGACAATAATCCAAGCAAGGCCCTTGGCACCATAGATACCGACAAAGTCTACAAGGCCGTCGAGTTCACGGCGCGGGATGGCGCTGTAGCCCTTGACGTTGATGGCTTTGACAAGACCGCCTTTTTCGATGATGTCCTTAAAGACCTTGAACTGGGTCCCTTCAAGGGCTTGGTTCATGTTGACAAGCTTCATGCCAAAGCGCAGGTCCGGCTTATCCGAACCGTACTGATCCATGGCATCATCCCAGGTCATGCGGCCGAAAGGAACCTGCAGTTCCTTTCCAAGAGCATTTTTAAAGACATAGGCAATGAGGTTTTCTGTCAGCGTCATAATGTCGTCTTCGTCGATGAAGGACATTTCCATATCAAGCTGGGTAAATTCAGGCTGACGGTCGGCGCGCAGGTCTTCATCACGGAAGCAGCGGGCAATCTGGAAGTATTTTTCCATGCCGGCTACCATGAGAATCTGCTTAAACAGCTGCGGAGACTGCGGCAGGGCATAGAACTTGCCAGGGTTGACACGGCTCGGGACAAGATAGTCACGGGCGCCTTCCGGAGTGCTCTTGCAGAGCATCGGCGTTTCGATTTCAAGGAAGCCCTGGTTATCCATGAAGTCACGGACGAGCTTCGTCACTTTATGACGGAGGATGAGGTTGCGCTGCATTTCTGGTCTGCGCAGGTCAAGATAACGATAGCGCAGTCTTACATTTTCATCGACGTCCACACCGTCCTGGATATAGAAAGGAGGCGTCTTGGCCGGGTTCAGGATATTGAGGCCTTCGACTACGACTTCCACTTCACCGGTCGGAAGGTTCGGGTTTACCGTTTCTTCCGTACGGTTGCGGACCATACCTTTGACTTGCAGGACAAATTCACTGCGGACCGTTTCCGCCTTATGGAAATCCTTGTCATCATGGGCCGGGTCAATAACGACCTGGACCAGACCGGACCGGTCACGTAGATCAATGAAGATAATTCCACCATGGTCACGCCGTTTGCTGACCCAACCGCACAAGGTAACTTCCTTGCCGGCGTCTTGTTTTCTAAGCTCACCACAGTGGTGACTGCGTTCAAAACTCATGTTGTTTTACACCTCTGCCTTTTTCATATAGGATACAATCTCGGATCGTTTGATTTCTTCCTGGCTGCTGTCAGCCATGTTACGGACCGTCACGGCACCGCGGCTGCGTTCTTCTTCCCCGAAGATGAGGGCAAAGCGGGCACCCGCGCGGTCAGCCTGTTTCATCTGGGCTTTCATGCTGCGTCCAATCTGGTTCATGTCGCAGGAATAACCGGCTTCACGCAGGGTCATGACGGCTTTGAACGCGTCTGCCGTGCCGCCTTCATCAGGCACAACAGCAAAGACATCGATGGCTTCTTTTTCGGACTTGAGGAGTCCCTGCTTTTCGAGAGCCAGGATGATGCGTTCAAGGCCCATAGCAAAGCCAACGCCCGGTGTGGAAGGTCCGCCCAGTTCCTCAACAAGGCCATCGTAACGGCCGCCGCCGCCAACGGCGCTCTGCGCCCCAAGCGGGGAATACTGGACTTCGTAAGCCGTCTTCGTATAGTAGTCAAGGCCACGGACGAGGGTGCTGTCGACTTCGTAGTCCACGCCTGCTTCATCAAGAAGTTTCTTGACCATTTCAAAATGATCATGACACTCTTCGCACAGGGAATCCGTGATTTTTGGAGCCCCAGCCATGAAGGGTTTATCATGGTCGACCTTGCAGTCAAGGATACGCAGGGGGCTGCGGTCAAAGCGGCTCTGGCAATCCTCGCACAGTTCCTTCAGATGCGGACGGAAATAGTCCTGCAGGAGGGTGCGGTGCTGCGGGCGGCATTTCGGGCAGCCGACGGAATTGATCTTGAGTTTAAGGTCCTTGAGGCCAAGCCGTTTGAGGACCGTAATAGCAAGCAGGATGGTTTCCGCATCCACCACCGGGGACGGGGAGCCCATCGCTTCGACGCCAAACTGATGGAACTGTCTCATGCGGCCAGCCTGGGGACGGTCGTACCGGAACATGGGTCCGATATAGAAGACCTTCAGCGGCATAGGTTCAGCATAGAGTTTATTTTCGACGAAGGAACGTACGACAGCAGCCGTATTTTCGGGACGAAGCGTAATGCTTCTGCCACTGCGGTCGTTGAACGTATACATTTCCTTATCAACAACGTCCGTACCGTCACCGATGCCTCTTTGGAAGAGTTCCGTATGCTCGAAGATTGGCGTGCGGATTTCCTGATAGTTGAATTCGCGGCAAACGTCGCGCAAGACGGATTCGACATACCGCCAGCCATTGACCGCGCCGGGCAGGATGTCCTTGGTACCACGGGGTGCCGTTGTTAACATAATAATCCCCTCCGTTTCCTTCAATAAAAAACTTCATGTAAACCACTTTAGTTTACCACAAGATACTGGATGATTTCAATATAAAGCGGCCTAAATTGCCTTTTCCTCCTCTTTGGGAAGAGGCTCACCCCAGTGCCAGAAATAGCCATAAAGGATCTTGATGATGGCCAGTACTGGCACAGCAAAGATCAAGCCAATGACACCGGCCAGTTTCCCTCCGATGATGACGGATAGGATAATGAGGACCGGATGCAGGGTAATGGCTTTTCCCACAAGGGTGGGCATGATGACCTGAGAGTCGACCTGATAGTAGACAAGGTAAAAAATGAGGACCTGGAGCGCCAAGGCGGGCCGCTGCAAGAGAGCGACAAAAACAGCGACAAGGGTCCCCACAACAGAACCAACAAGGGGAATGAGCTCTGTCAGCATGGCAAGAAGACCAAGGACCAAGGTATACTGCACGCCAAGGACATAATTGCCAACGGTCAGGCAGCCTGCAGCCACAAGACAAAGCTTCAGCATATTGTCCACATAGGTGCAGAGCATGCTGCCAATGTCTTCGAGAACCTTTTCGGCAAGTGCCTGCCGGTCATAGGGAAAGACTTTGACAGCCATGGCCTTTAGGGTCCGCCAATCCTTCAGGAAATAAAAAGTCAAGAAAGGAACAAGGACCATACTCGCCATGGAACGGGCCACGCGAAAAGTCGATGAAATGAGGTCCTGGAAAAGGGCCATGACGTTACGGCCCGCCGTCGTCAGGGCTTCATTGATGAGGGCCTGCACATTGGCAGGAAGCGCGGCACGGGCCTCCGGGCCAAAAAACCAGTTCATGGTCGCTGACACCTGGGCAGCAAAACCCGGCAGGGCCTTGGTGAGGGTATTGACCTGTGTCACCAAAGGGACCATGAGAATCTGGAGGGCAGCGCTCATAAACAGAAGAAAGATGACAAATGACAGGAGGACGGCCACCGCACTCGGCATGCGGCGGTCCCGTCCCCACGTAATCTTTTCAAGCGTCCGGACAATGGGATAAAGCAAATAAGAAAAAGCAATGGAAATCAGGACGGGAAGCAGAAAATCGGCGACAAGGCAAAAAGCCGTAAAAGCAAGAAGTGCAAAAGCCGACTTTACAAGCATTCCCCGGGGTTTTTGTGTCATCATAGGGGCCGCCTCTTACTGCAGAAACGGATTTCTCCGTCTTTCCCAGCCCACGGTCGTATCCGGTCCATGACCGGGAAACAGCCGATAGTCATCGGGAAGGGTCAAGAGTTTTGTCTTGATGGAAGTGAGGATATCATCATAGGAACCGCCGGGAAGATCTGTACGGCCGATGGATTCAAGAAAAATCGTATCCCCGACAAACACAACGCCGTCGCCAATGATGCACACACCGCCGAGCGTATGGCCCGGGGTTGCGGCAATGGTAAAGGTCAGACCGGCTTCTGTAACAGTCATGCCGTCTTCAAAATAGACGTCCGGCGGATCAAAAGTCTTATCCCGGTCTGTCGAATACGACAGGCTGCTGTTCCAAACGCGAAGCATAGGCGCGTCTTCTCGGCTCATATAGACCTTGGCCCCGGTCAGCTTCTTGACTTCGTCCAAAGCTGAAATATGGTCACCATGACCGTGGGTGATAAAGATGGCCGTAATTTTTTTGATTCCGGCTTTTTTAACAGCCTCCATAATCTTGAGCGCTTCATCACCGGGATCGATGATGATGCCCTCCCCTGTCTCCTCATTTTTGATGAGGTAACAGTTTTCCTGAATGGGGCCTACAACGATGCGATAGAGTTTCATAGATGGGTTTCTCCTAAAATGTTTTGCGGCTGTCGATGAGGATCGTCACCGGGCCGTCATTGATCAGGGACACTTCCATATGAGCCTGGAACTGTCCCGTTTCGGTCTTGATGCCCTTTTCCCGAAAAAGGACCACTGCCCTTTCATAAAGCCGTTTCGCCTCATCAGGCGGGGCCGACTGGGTAAAGGAAGGCCGTTTGCCATGGCGCGCGTCCCCCAAGAGGGTGAACTGGCTGACGACAAGGAGCTCGCCTTGGGTATCCACAAGGGAACGGTTCATGCGGCCTTCTTCATCATCAAAGACACGGAGACCGGCAACCTTCTCCACAATGTAGTGAAGGTCTTTATCCGTGTCCCCTCTTTCAACGCCCAAAAGGACAAGAAAACCCTTTTGGATCTGGCCGATGGATTCTTGATTGACACTGACACTGGCGCTTGATACGCGCTGGACGACTGCTCTCATAATGCTCCTTTACAGACCACTGGTCTTGCGTTCGACTTTATAGACGCCTTTGATGCGGCGCATACGGCCAATGATGTAGTTTAGCTGTTCAAGGCTTGTAATGTCAAGTCCCAGGTCCACATAAGCCGTTTTATCTGGATTCGTATGGGCATTGAGGGAATTGATATTGACCTTTGTCTCACTGGCTACAGTCATGATGTTGGCCATGACACCCGTCTGATCGATACAGCTCATGCGCAGGACAACCTTGTAGGCTTCATCCGTGTCGATGTTCCACGACACTTCAATCATACGGTCCGATTCCTCTTTATTGGCAAGGACATTGGGGCAGTCGACGCGATGGACAGATACCCCATGGCCGCGGGTAACATAGCCTACGATAGGGTCGCCTGGAATGGGGTTGCAGCAGCGGGCAAGCTTCACCATGATATCATCTTCACCCTTGACGAGGATGCCATGACTTCCTTTATGGGGTTTGGATACCCGCGGTTTAAGTTCCTTAAGAAGCTGGGACAGATTCTTGGTCTGATTCTTTTTCTGGGCATTTTTGTAAAGCTCAATGAGCTTTACCATGACCGTGCTCACAAGGACGCCGCCATAGCCGATGGCAGCCAGCAGATTTTCCTCACTGCCGTCAAAGTGGGAACGTGTGGCCACTTCCTTGAGGTTTTCGCTCGTCAGGAGCTTTGCCGTATCATAGCCCAGGCGCCGGCATTCATGTTCAAGCATATCCCGTCCATTGACAATATTTTCTTCCCGCCGTTCCTTCTTGAAAAACTGACGGATCTTATTTTTGGTCTGACTTGACCCAACGATGTTGATCCAGTCGCGGCTCGGTCCAGGACTCGTCTTGGACGTGATGATTTCCACGATATCGCCGTTTTTGAGCTTATAGTCGAGAGGAACGATCTTACCATTGATCTTGGCACCGACGCAGCGATTGCCTACGCCCGTATGGATGCGATAGGCAAAATCAATGGGAACGCTGCCAAAAGGCAGGTCAATGACGTCACCTTGGGGCGTAAAGACAAAGACTTCATCAGAAAAAACGTCCATCTTGACCGTATCAACAAATTCGTGGGGATCGCGCATGTCACGGTGCCAATCAAGGAGCTGCCGCAGCCAGGCCATCTTTTCATCGGCCGACTTGTCCGATGAGCTCGGCATATTGGACCCGCCGGACTCCTTATAACGCCAATGGGCGGCAACACCATATTCGGAAATGCGGTGCATTTCAAAGGTGCGGATCTGGATTTCAAGCGGCTGCCCGCTCGAGGAAACGACGGTCGTATGAAGGGACTGATAGCCATTTGATTTGGGGACCGCAATATAATCCTTGAAACGACCCGGAATCGGGCGCCACTTTCCGTGGACAATCCCCAGGACGCCGTAGCAGTCCTTTACGCTGTCAACCAGGACACGGACTGCCAAAAGGTCATAGATTTCATTGATGCTTTTGTTGTCTTTCTGCATCTTCTTGTAGATGCTGTAAAAGCTCTTGGGACGGCCCTGGATTTCACATTTGATCCCACTATCACTGCACAGATGGCTCAATTCGTCCATGGCTTCCTGGACCATGGCTTCCCGTTCGTGCCGTTTGACCTTGACCTGCTCCACAAGCTCATAGTAATGCTGCGGCTCCATGTAGCGGAAAGACAGATCTTCCAGTTCCCATTTGATGGCATAGATTCCTAGGCGATGCGCCAAGGGCGCATAGATTTCAAGGGTCTCGCTGGAAATCCGTTTTTGTTTATTGGGCGGCATGTATTTCATGGTCCGCATATTATGCAGACGGTCCGCAAGCTTGATCAGGACCACGCGGATATCCTTTGCCATGGCAAGGAACATCTTCCGATAGTTCTCGACTTGCTGCTCCTCGCGGGAAATATATTCAATCTTGCCGAGTTTGGTGACGCCATCGACGAGTCCTGCCACTTCAAGGCCAAAAATATCGGTCAGCTGGTCGAGGGTCACATCCGTATCTTCCACCACATCATGGAGGAAGGCGGCAGCAAGGGTTGTATCATCCATATGAAGCTGGGCCAGGATGCTTGCTACCCCCAGCGGATGGATGATGTAGGGTTCACCGCTGGCCCGTTTCTGGCTGGCATGCTGCTCCGCCGCAAAATTATAGGCCTCCCGGACGAACTCCACTTGGCGAGGGGTCAGATATTTCCCGATTCTCACATAAAATTCCTCTGCACTGATTGGTGTTGCATCTAACTGTTCCATCTTCTCACCCCCTCTAATTATTCCATAAGGCTGCAATTGCCGCGGCCTTCATCTGCCAAGCGGCGGTCAGGCGTTTTTCCTTACGGTCCCGCTCAGCACAAAATTCCTGATAGGCAGGGTTTTCCGCCATGTCAATAGGCTGTACCTGCCGCGGCACAATGGTGCCATCCTTTTCCAGAAAAAAGTGCAGATCAAAAAAGAGCTTCAAGACACGTTCCGTAATGCGGTACCCTTCCCGTGTCGATCCCAAAAGGTCCTGTTTCGTGGCATAAGGACGCGAGTTAAGGACGCTCCGAATATGGGCATAGCAGTGGCGTAAGCCCATCACATCCGGATAGGAAGCAAGAAGTGCCTGCCGGGCAGCCACCATCTCGTCGCGATGATACAAGAGATGGAGCACACCCGCTCCTTTCAGGGGAAAATGAGCCTCATCCATAAGGGCAAAGGCACCGGCATCATAGAAAATAACCGTTTTGACCCCGCTGGGAAGGGGCGCCCCGTAAGGAAGGACATCGACCCCGGGAGGAAAGGACAGTTCTGTTTCACTTTCCTGCTTATATAGTACTGTTTTTTCTTCTTTTTGTAAAATAGTATTTAAAATAGCTTCCTTGCTCAGGTTGCTGTGACGCCAATCAACGATGGTCTGTGCCGTATCGACAGCCTTGACCTCGAGGTCCACCGTGGTTACGCCGCGGAAGGTGTTGAGGCGGGGCACAAAGGCCACGGCTGCCTCTTCTCCCTCGTAGAAGTAATGGCTCCGCGGGCCTTCCTGCCACAAAAGTCCCTTATAGCCATAGCCGCCGCTTGAAAGGTCCAGCCGCAAATGACTGCCGTCCTTTCCCATAGTGCGCACGCCCGTGATGACGGCCCTTTCAAATCCCAAGATCGGAGCCGGATTGTTCTGGCCAAAGGGTTGGAGCCGTTCAAGTTCGTGGACAATTTTTTCCGTCACAGCCTCCCCTTCGGGAATGAAATAATCCGGTTCCACTTCCGGTTCATAAATTTCGCCATGGAGGGCCGTTTTCACGGTCTCTGTAAAAAGATGCCGCAATTCGTCCACCTTATCTGCTTCCATGGTCAGGCCCGCTGCCTGGGCATGGCCGCCAAACTGGATCAGGGCGAGGCGGCAGGCTTCCAGGGCATGATAAAGATGGACCGGAGGAATACTGCGGCATGACCCCTTGGCAATGCCGTCCTTGATGGACATCAGGATTGTCGGTTCATGGTATTTTTCGGTCAGTCGGGACGCCACAATACCAATGACACCAGGATGCCAGCCTTCTTTGGCAAGGACAATGCCCCAGGTCGGGACCTTGCCCGACGCGGTCAGCATGGCCTCTGCCTCTTCAAAGATGCGCTGACTGATTTCCTGGCGCTTGGCGTTGAGGTCATTGAGTTCACGGGAAAGGGTCTTGGCTTCCTCGCTGTCACTTGTTATCAGCAGCTTTACGGCAAGCATGGCGTCATCCAGGCGTCCAGCGGCATTGATGCGAGGTCCAATGCCAAACCCAATGGTGTCACTCGTAATGGGGGAACCTTCCCGCGTCGCCGACTGGATCAAGGCGCGCAGTCCCACAAGAGACGTATTGGCGATTTTCTTGAGTCCCCTGCGAACAATCTCCCGGTTTTCCCCTACAAGGGGCACCACATCCGCTACCGTTGCCACGGCAGCAAGTTCGATCAAATCTGTCCAAAGCGCACTTTCGGGATGAAAATGCTGCCACAGGGCCTGACAGAGCTTAAAAGCCACCCCACAGCCGCAGATGCCCTTTTCTGGGTATGAATCACCAGGCTGATTGGGATTTACGACCGTGTAGGCCGGCGGAAGCTCCTGCGGAGCCAGGTGGTGGTCCGTTATGATGACGTCAAGACCGGTGGGGGCCTTCTTGATCACATCCGCTCCGCTGATTCCCGTGTCGACAGTAATAACAAGGGTCGATCCACCAGCGTAGATCTTTTCAAGGGCCTCTAGGTTGAGTCCGTACCCTTCTGTATCGCGTCGAGGAATATAAACGGCAGCCTTGGCGCCCAAATTTTTTGTTAAAAAGAGAAAGAACAAGGAGCTGGCAGAAGTCCCGTCTACGTCATAGTCCCCGTAGATCGTTATCTTCTCCTCCTTGCTGAGGGCTTCACAGATCCTCGTGACGGCCCGCTCCATATGGAGCAGTCCATAGGGGTCATGAAAAGGTTCGGGGCTGCCGTCAAGAAAGGTCCGGATGGCTTCAGGGTCCGTCAGGTTCCTTCGCTTGAGGATCCCCATAAGAACAGGAGAAAGGCCCAAGGCCTTTCCCGTTTCCAAAAGGTCAGGGTCAAGGGGCCCTGCCTTGTGACTGATTTTACTGCAGATCATGAACGAAATTCCTACTTTCCTGGGTCAAATGGTTTGATGATGGGATCATCATCCGTTTGGGGCGCGTCAGAGGCCTTAGGTCTTGCTTTAAAATGGGGAACCGTCCCCATCTTGCGCCGATTCTCGGCATTTTCCTCTTCAAGGGCCTTGATCTGCCCTTTGAGGCGGCGTTCCTTCATGAAGTGACCGGCCTTTACTTTAAGGGCAATGAGACCTGACAGGACAAGGCCAATGAGAAGGGAGCCAATGATAATCAAGGCAAGACTCATGGAAAAATGCCAGAAGAGGAAGGAAACTTCCACGCTCACGGCATTTTGAACAGCAAAGATGGCTACACACAGGGAAAGGATTCCCATGATAATCATATAAAACATGGTACTGCCTCCTCTCAACTCATCATAGTGAATAAAATATTATATCATGGATTGGTCCGCAATTTTGCAGGAAAATCCCAAAAAATGGCATCTATTTGCGATAACCCGTCTCCCTGTCGACAACATTTTCGAGGGGTTCCCCCTTGATGAAATGCGCAAGGTTGCGGCAGCTTATGGCAATGATTGCGTCCCACGTCGATTGGGCATGGTATCCGCCGCTTACGTGCGGCGTCACAAGAAGGTTCGGTGCTTCCCACAAGGGATCTGATTCAGGAAGCGGTTCAGGCGTTGCCACATCAATAGCAGCGCCGGCAAGATGTCCGCTTTGGAGGGCTTTCTTAAGCGCGTCCTGGTCGACGGCATTGCCGCGGCCGATGTTGACAAAAAGAGCCCCTTCCTTCATTTCAAGGAAACGGGTTTCCGTATACAATCCCTGCGTAGCCGGCGTGTCAGGAAGACAGGAGACGACCACATCAGCCCGGGAAAGGATATCCCCCAGCAAAGCAAAAGTTCCCATTTCATCCGCTTCTGGGACAAGGTCGGACGAGCGCCGTCTGACACCAATGACGTGAGCTCCCATGGCTTTTGCAATGCGGCCGAAATGGCGGCCAATATCGCCAAAACCAATGACAGCGACCGTAGATCCGCAAAGCGTATTCACCGGACCGGCGTCTTCCCAGCGATGCGCCTTACCCTGATCATAATAAGTCGGAAGGCGCTTCATGAGAAAAAGGACCGTTGCCAGGATATGTTCACTGATGGCAATCCCATAGGCCCCTGTAGCATTGGTAAGAGCCACACCGTCTGGCAGGATTCCAGGCTCGCAGTAGGTATTGGCTCCTGCTGAATTCAGCTGCAGGAACCGCAGCTTGGTCAAGGTCTTGACCTTCTGGGGCGCAATATTTCCAATGATGACATCTGCCTCCTTGAGCGCAGTCTCGTCCTTTCCAAACGTAAATTCAGCGCTTGGAGCGGCCTTTTTAAGGGCCATTTTATGTGCATCTGTTACAGGCATAACAACAGAAACCTTCACAATATGAACCTCCTTTGACGTCTTTTCAGACTCTTTGTTACACCTTTATTGTAGCGAAAAAAAGGGGTTTGAGCAATGGGAATTGGCTGATTGTCAGCCATTCATCCAGACTCGTCAGGATGATGAAACAAGACCTAAAGCATGCTGCTGGATTTTCTTAGTTGAAAAGGCCCTGCATTAAAGAAGCCTTTGGATCATCCTGAAGCAGTATGGTTATCCTGTCAAAGGCCTTCGCGCCGTCAGGGAAAAAGGCCAAACCGCCATTTCTAAACACAAAAAGGAACTTCAGCCCTTTTCCGGATCAAGGGACTGAAGCTCCTTTTTCTCTATGAAACTATCGTTTAGGATTTCTTACCGCTGCCCCCGCATTGGGACTTCTTTATCCCGCATATTCGTCAAAAGGGCGTAAAGGATATCGGCTTCTTCCCGTACCAGGGTGATTCCTTTGCCCATCTTCTGGTGGTCCTCACTCCACAGGCGGATATCAAGCTTGCTGCGGCCGCCATTATAGGAAACAAGATTGAGTTCTTTTGTCCACCCTCGGGGCGTCGTCGAAAGAACGCCGATATGACGCTTGATAGCAAAGGAAAAATCGCTGTCGGAACCGTTTGGTTTCTGTTGCATGATGCATACTCCTTTTTGTCGATTTCTAGTGCTGGATCCAGATCTTGCTGCAGCGTTGTAGGCCTGCTCTTATTATACCGTAAATCGGAAAAAACATGTTTCCCGATTATCGTGTGAAAACCGCCTTTCAGCACGGGAAAGGGGTCATTGATAAAAAAGTCCCTTTTAAGAATAATAAGCGTTTGAAGAAAAACATCATCTACAGACTTTTCCGCAACACGGCGGACCCAAAGGGAGCATCCAAACAGTCCTTCAAAAAGGGAGCGCCGAGGCGTAAGAAGTCCCCATGAGAAAGGAATCCTTGTGCAAATCAAAAAAGCCTCCATGGCTTCCTTAAAAGCAAGGAAGCCATGGAGGCACGCGGCTGCAAGAAATCGGAAGGGTTCCTGCATTACGTTACAGTTAGTGATCCTTCTGCCAAATCAGGTAGGCTCCCGCACATCCGCACAGGAAGTTTGGCACGGCCGCCGCGATAAAAGGCGGAATCACGCCGCCCTGACCAAGACCGGTCATAAAAGTCATGATGGAGTAGTAAATAAAGATGATGACCACAGAAAAGCCAAGGCCCATACTGGTTCCTGCCCGCTGACTCTGAACACCAAGCGGCACGCCGATGAGAGCAAAGAAGAAGCTGGCAAGGGGCACGGTAAAGCGGCTGTAGATTTCCATGACGTATTTGCTCGTTGGCTGGTACTGCCGCTCCAAGATACCAATGTACATCTTCAATTCACCGATGGTCATTTCATCAGGGTCTTTCTGATCAAGGGTGATGGTCTTTGGCGTTTCCGTAATGGGAAGGACCTGCTTATCAAAGGTCATGGTCCGCGTGAGCCCTTCCTCGTTTGTGATTTCCGTGATGGTTCCCTTTTCCATGATCCACGTCCCATTCTGCCATTTGGCTTCAGGCGTGCGCTGGATGCGGACGACGCGGCCCTTATCCCAATCCTCGATGGTGATGTCCTTCATGACGCCAGCTTTTTCATCAAAGGTCCGAGCATAAGTAAGACGCGTCAGCTGGCCCTTGGAAATATTTTTCAACAGGATATGGTCCTGGGTACGGGGTTTCGTGTTGTTTTTGATTTCCTGCTGGATGATGCGTTCATACTCGGCTTTCGCCGGCGGCACAACTTTTTCAGCCCAGACCACGGAAAAAAGGCTGACGACGAATCCAGCGGCAAGGATTGGCATGGCAATACGGCGGAAGCTCATTCCCCCACTGCGCATAGCCGTAATTTCGCTGTTTCCAGACAGCTGTCCCATGGTTAAAAGCGAGGCGAGCAGCATACTCATGGGGAAAGTGTAGTTGATGACTTCCGGCATGAGGCACAGGAACAGACGAAAAAGCGATGAATAGGACGCCCCATACTGCGTAATGTACTGGGTTACGCGGAAAAGAAAGGAGCTTGCCACAAAGATGGTTGAAAAGGCAGCTACCCCGAAAGCAAAGGGCTGCAGCATCTGTTTTAAAATATATTTATCAAGTATCCTCATGGTACGCCTCACATCTTAAAGTCTTTTCCAAGGTAGTACTTCCGGGCAATCGGGTCGGCAGCGACCTTCTCACTGGGGCCTTCGACCATGATCTTGCCTTCGTTCAGGATGTAGGCCTTGTCAACGATGCTGAGCGTTTCCCGCACGTTATGATCCGTAATGAGGACGCCAATGCCGCGTTTGGCCAGATGTTTGACAAGGACCTGGATATCGGCCACGGCAATGGGGTCAATGCCTGCAAAAGGTTCATCAAGAAGGATGAAGGCCGGTTCCGTTGCAAGGGCACGGGCAATCTCCACACGACGGCGCTCACCGCCGGAAAGGGCCGTTCCCAGACTCTTACGGATATGCCCAATATGGAACTCTTCAATAAGGGCCTCCATTTTTTCTTGGCGTTTCTTTCCATCCGGCTCCACGTCCTCAAGGATGGCAAGGAGATTTTCTTCCACCGTCAATTTTCGAAAGATGGACGCTTCCTGCGGCAAATATCCAATCCCCGCGAGCGCCCGTTTATACATGGGCAGGTGCGTCACCTCAAGCTCATCCAAATGGACCGTGCCCCGATCTGGATGTTCCAGACCGACGATCATATAAAAGGTTGTTGTCTTGCCGGCGCCATTTTTACCGAGCAGGCCAACAATGCTCCCCTGGGCCACTTCGAGGCTGACATGGTCAACAACGATGCGTCCCCCATATTCCTTTACCAGATCATTTGCACGAATTTTCACAGGTTCTTTCTCCTTTAAGCAAGCTCCGTATCAACAGAACCGATGGTTACAGGCTCACCGGGCCAGTTGTAAAATTTATAGACCGAATCGGGCACACCTTCGCGCCCTGCAATCTGGAAGGTCGGGACTTCCTCACGGGGAGCCTCTTCCTTCTTGCGCGGAATAATGACCATGCGCACATCACCATCGCCTTGGGCAATCTTGCCGCCGGCACCGCGGATCGTAAGCGTATCGCCGCTGACCGTATTGCCTTCCTGTGTCGCTGTCGCGTGGCCGTTCAGATGGATGGTCCCATCGGATTCGTTGAGGTCATATTCAGCCGAATCAGCGCGGGCCGTAAGATCCCGAGGCGGGCTGATCAGGCGTACATTCCCGTCAGCAAAAGCCTTGTTTGTTTCCATGTTATACGTAAGCGATGCCGCGTCAAGGCTTGACCCATCATCCATGGTGAGCTGGGCCCAGCTGCCGACAGTTTCAGCGTATTTGGCCGCCGAGTCGTAGTTGACCTGCTCCGCGCGCAGGGTCTTGTCCGCCTTTTTAAGGACGGCATTGCCAATGGCGGAAAGATAATCGCCCTTATTCTTGATGATGAGGGACGCACTCGTCAGATGGGCGTCTTCTTGATCGGCAACGACGGACCCTTCAAGGCTGCCTTCCCCGGTCTTGGTGTTGTATTCTGCTTTTCTAGCCGTGGCGCGTCCTTTATCGTGGCGGATTTCCACGTTACCTTCGGCCACAGCCTGGCCGCTCTTAAAATCATACTCCACCTTGTCACCGCTGACGCTTGAAGCGGCAAAAGCCACAGCGCCCATGGACAGAAGGCCTGTCATGAGACAAGTGAGGAAAAGTGCTTTCATTTTCATTTAAAAATCTCCCTTCTGTACATGTGCATCCTGTTCCAGCGTGGCGTGCTCCATAGGCACATTGAAGGTTGCCTTGCCTCCCGTGGCAACAACGTCATCCTTGGTCAGCCGCGCATGGCCTTCGGCAATGACAATCTGCTTTTCGTTGTTCCAGGTAATCTTATCGGCCGTCACGGTCCCATTGGTACTGGTCGTGCCTTTGGGGTTCTTTGTAAGGATGACGCTCTTTGTTTTTACATCCACGTCCCCTTCATCAGCTGTGACGGTCATGGTTGAACCATCTTCATCATAGAAGGTCCCTTTGATGCCCTTCATATGATCAATCTGCGCCTTCCTATCGTAGACCATGGATTCCACCGTCAGGGACCACACCTTACGGCCATCCTTGTTTTCTTCGATAGTGGATCCAATGACCTGATGAGGATCTGTTTCCTTGGCCTTCTTGACCGTTCCTGCCGTGGGTTTGCTTGACAGAAGCCAAGCAATGACGCCGCCCATGAGCAGCACGGCCCCAATGACCATCATGATTGTCCGTTTATCAGAGCGCATGAATCGCTTTCCTTTCTTATCCTTCATAAGGTGTATTCCACCGGTGCTGGAACCAGATCCAGTTGTCCGGATATTCGCGGATAATGGCTTCCACTTCTTGGGTCATCTTGAGCGTCACGTTGTAATCATCCTTTTTGCGGTCTCCCGTATCTTCGTAATAAATGGGATCCTTCACAAACACGCGGTGGCCGCAGCCATTTTTCTTGCGGATGATGAAGATGGGAATGATAGGAGCCTTGAACTTGCGGGCAAAATACGCCGGACCTTCCGGTGTCGAAGCCATCTTCCCAAAAAACGGCACAAAGATGCCGTTATAGCCCCCGTCCTGGTCGGCAATCAGGCCCAGCATCCGCCCTTTTTTCATCGCCCGGGCACAGCCGAGGATCTCATTGGTCCCACGGGCAAAGATTTCCTGCCCGACACCGCGGCGCAGCTCATTCATGAAATCACTGTAGACCGGATTGGGCTGAGGTTTTTCCACAGCACTGAGGGGAAATCCATTAAGAGCCAAGGCCGCTCCGAGCCATTCCCAGTTATCCATGTGGCAGGCGAGCATGACAACCCCTTTTTTCTTACTGAGGGCTTCCCAAAGGACATCGGGCCGATCAAAGGTCACAAGGCCGCGGATGTTGTCCTTATTGAGGGCAGGCATGTAGAGCATTTCCATAAAGGTCATGCCTAGATTGAGGAAAAGGCGGTAAATGGTTTCCTTGGCCTCTTTTTCCTCCATGCCCATTCGCTCCATGATGGTCTTTTCCGCACGGACGCGTTGCTTTTTGGCAATATGATAGTATAGTTTACCACAATTTCGTCCCAGGCGGACCACAAATTTATAAGGAAGCCAGGAAACGAAGGTGCTCATCCCTTTGAGAATCGCATAAAGCATTACTGTCTGTCACCATACCCTTTTACCAGATACCCTTCCACGATGCCATCCCAAAGCCCCTTGGCCTTGAGGATCTTCTCGCAGACTTCACGGACAGCGCCTTCTCCCCCTTTTTTTTCGCAGACATAATCGGCACGGGCTGCTACCTCAGGCGCCGCGTCCTTGGGGGCAAAGGAATAGGCCGCGCGGCTAAAGGCCGGCAGGTCATTGAGGTCATCCCCCATGAAAGCCACGGCTTCCATCGGGATACCCAGACGCTGGGCCGCTTCAACGAGGGTCTTTCCTTTATAGATTACATTTTCATAGACATTGCTGACGCCAAGTTCCATGGCGCGATGCAGTACAATCTCGCTGTGACGCCCCGTTATCAGGGCCACTTGGATACCATTTCTCATGGCAAGGCTGATGCCCAGGCCATCGCGTACATTGAAATGTTTGCTGAGTTCATCTTCCTGACCAATGATGATGGATCCATCGGTCATGACACCGTCCACATCGAGGGCAAGGAGACGGATCTTGGCAAACTCTTCGTCTTTCATCATTTATACCACTCCCTGATGCACAAGATCGGTCATATGGAGCAGGCCGACGACTTTCTTTTCTTCATCCACAACGGGCAGGACCGTGATCGGATGGGGTTTATTCGATTCCATGAGATGAAGGGCTTCTGCAGCCAGTTTTCTTGCTGTAATGGTTTTCGGCGACTTTGTCATGAGTTCAGAAACCGGTTTATTGAGGGAATCAAGGCTCTTTGCAAAGCCGCGGCGGATATCGCCGTCCGTGAGAAGTCCCTTCAGCCGGCCCTGTCCATCGACAACGGATACAGCGCCAAGACCTTTATCGGTAATGACAAAAAGCGCATCCTTTACCGTCATGTCAGACGGCACCAGCGGATTTTCATCCCCTTTGTGCATGATATCCCCAACCGTAAGGAGCAGCTTCCTGCCCAGGCTTCCGCCGGGATGGTAGATGGCAAACTGATTTTCCGTAAAATGGCGGGCCGACAGCAGCTCCATGGCAAGGGCATCGCCAAAAGCGAGGGTTGCCGTCGTACTGCTCGTAGGCGCAAGGCCCAAAGGACAGGCTTCCTTCTTGACCCCGACATCAAGGACAATATCCGCGTTCTTGGCAAGGGTCGACTCCGGTTTGCCCACCATGGCAATGATGCGGGCCCCAATGCGGCGGATACTGGGCAGGATATGAAGCACCTCGCCCGTTTCCCCACTATTTGAAATGGCAAGGATCACGTCACCTTGTGTCACCATGCCAAGATCGCCGTGAATGGCTTCGGCAGGATGCAGGAAAAAGGACGGTGTCCCCGTGCTGGCAAGGGTTGCTGCAATCTTGCGGCCAATGATGCCGCTTTTTCCCATCCCCGTTACGATGATGCGGCCGGGGCAGTGAAGGATCATTTCCAGAGCCGCTCCAAAATGTTCATCGACACGGGGAATCAGTTCCAATATGGAATCCGCCTCGATCTGGAGAGCTTCTTTTGCGCGTTCAAACATGGTATCACTCCCTACGCCCAATGGCATCAATGGCTTTAGCGTCCAAAAGGACCTGTTCCATCTTGTCAAGGGCAATCATGTTGGGCCCGTCGGAAAGGGCTTCTGCCGGATTGTCATGGACTTCCATAAAAAGCCCATCGACACCGACTGCTGCAGCCGCGCGGGCCATATGGGGCGCATACTGGCTCTGGCCGCCGGAACTTGTGCCCTTGCCGCCAGGAATCTGTACGCTGTGCGTCACATCCATGATGACCGGATAGCCGAAGTCACGCATGATGGGAAGGCTCCGCATGTCCGTTACCAGCGTGTTGTAGCCAAAACTGGCCCCGCGCTCAGTCAGCATGATCTTTTCGGTTCCAGACCCGACGAGCTTATTGATGACATTTTTCATGTCCCACGGAGCCAGGAACTGGCCCTTCTTGACGTTCACCACGCGGCCTGTATGGGCAGCTGCCACGAGCAGGTCCGTCTGGCGGCAGAGAAAAGCCGGGATCTGGATGATATCGAGGACTTCCGCTGCTTTTTCCACTTGATAGGTTTCATGGACATCAGATACAACAGGGACGCCCAGGTCCTTTTTGATCTGCTTCAAGATTTCAAGCCCTTCTTCCAGACCCGGGCCGCGGAAAGCCGTAAGGCTCGAACGATTTGCTTTATCGAAGGAAGCTTTGAAAACATAGGGCAGGCCCACCTTTTCACAGATGGCCTTGGCCCGTCTTCCGATCATGAGACTCCGTTCATAGCCTTCCAGGACGCAGGGACCAGCCATGACAAGGAGCGGATGGCCGGCACCGACTTTGTAATTACCAATCGCTACGGTCTTCATGTTACTTTCCTTCCTCGGCAGCTCGTGCCGCTTCTTCCTGACGTTTCTTTTCTTCTTCCAGTTCAAAGACCTTGTTGGCCCGATCCAGATCTTCCTGCGTATCAATGCCAATGCCTTTGAAATCCGTCGTGAGAACCTTGATCTTGGCTCCCGTTTCCAGGGCACGTAGCTGTTCCAGACCTTCAATCTGTTCAAGAGGCGTGGGAAGCAGTGCCGCAAACTTCAATAGAAAGTCACGACGGTATGCATAGATACCAATATGCTTATATACTTTGAACTCCGGTGTCTTGTGACGGGGATACGGAATCAAGCTGCGAGAGAAATAGATGGCATAACCACTTTGGTCCGTAACCACTTTGACCGCGTTGGGATCGTCATATTCTGACGCATCCATAAGGGTCTTTGCCGTCGCCATCTGGAGCTGGTCGTTATTTTCGAAAGCTTCACAGAGGGAATCAATCAGTTCTGGCGGAATCATCGGTTCATCCCCTTGGACATTGATGATGACATCGACCTTATCATAGCTCAAGGCGACCTCAGCAAGACGGTCCGTACCGGACGGGTGCGTAGCCGCCGTCATCATGGCCTTGCCGCCAAAGCCTTCCACGGTTTCCTTGATGCGTTCATCATCGGTAGCAACAATGATCTCATCAGGAATCTTGGCTTGGGCTGCCCGTTCGTAGACACGCTGAATCATGGGCTTACCGGCCAGATTTGCAAGAGGTTTCCCCGGCAGACGGGTAGAAGCATAACGCGCCGGAATCACACATAAAACTTTCATTGTCTTTTGTTCTCCTTTTCGATGGCAGTGGTAATCGTTTTCACAAACGCCTCTTCCCCACTGGTGATCTGGATTTCCATGTCTAGGACATAGAGGGGGACCTCACGATGGAGGTAGATGAATTCTGTCGGGATCTTAACGGCGTCCTTGCCTGTTGTGACAAGTGCCGTGACCCGTTTGCTGATGGCCCGTTCCATGATGTACTGCATTTCCACCATGCCATAATCATGATGGTCCGGGTAACGGATGGCTTCTGCAATCTGAAGCCCCTCACCAGCCATGGTCTGTTCAAAGCTTGACGGGTTGCCAATGGCCGAAAAGACCATGACTTCCTGTCCCTTGAGTGCCTCAAGGGGAAGTGCCTTGGAGCCATCATTTTTATACCAATCGGCAATCTCAATGAACGCACAGGGTTTGTGGATACTCTCCACAATGGGCGCATTGGGTTTGTAGCGATGCAATTGGTCGCAGAGCGTGGCCCGGGAAATGGGTGAACTCTGGTCGCATTTGGTGAGCAGGAAGAGGTCGGCGCGGCTGAGGTTCTTCAGCGGTTCACGCAGGGTGCCTCTGGGGAGGATGCTGCCATTGCCAAACATATTGAGCGTATCCACAAGGACCACATCCAGGTCCCGGTGGAGCTGCCAATGCTGGTAGCCATCATCGAGGATAATGACTTCAGCCTTGAATTTGTCGACAGCATACTGACCTGTAATGGCGCGTTCCTTCCCAATGACAACGGGAATCCCAGGCAGCTGTTTTGCCATGAGGAACGCTTCGTCACCGGCTTCATAGGCAGTCATGTAGATCTTTTTGCCGTCGGAAACAACACCGATCTTTTCCTGCCAGTGGGACCGATAGCCGCGGTTCAAAATGACGACACGGTACCCCATGTCGCGAATCATAAGAGCCACTTTCTGGGCGGTTGGGGTCTTTCCGGTACCGCCAACCGTAATATTGCCAATGCTGATGACGCAGCAGTCCAGCTTTGTCGTCGGCAGGAGATGGTGATTGTAGCAGCTCAGTTTGAGGCGAACCCCCACTTCATAAAGTACGGATAGGACGCGGAGCAAGGAAAGGACCAACCAGTCCACCACATTGTTGTCCTCACCATGGGAAAGCTGGATCAAATATTGTGTCACTGCATCCCCAGGGCGCATGCGGGGCGATACTTCATCGTTGATGTTGCGCGTGCTGATCTTATAGTGGGTGTTGACCATGCTCTCTGTGGCTGTAAGCCGCAGGAGTTCCTTAAGATAGCCAATGGTGCGGACCGCGGCTCCGCGGTTTTCGCGGATAACCTGGATGGACGCGTCGCCCATCTTTTTACGGAGTGCGTCATCACGCAGGATTGTAAGGAACATAGCCGTCAGTTCCTTTGTATCCCGAATTTGGACACAGGCTCCCACCTTGCTCAAAAGAGAGAAGGAATCCTTGAAGTTTGACATGCTCGGACCCACAATGATGGGTTTGGCATGAGCCGCCGGTTCAAGGACATTGTGCCCGCCATGGTTGATAAGGCTGCCGCCGACAAAAACGACATCACCCACGGCATAGATGCGGCCCAATTCCCCGATCGTATCAATGAGGATGACAGGGTAACGCGGCCGCTGCCCTTTTTCGTCGCGAAGGACGGAGCGCAGGCCTACCGTGAGACCGAAACGTTCGGCAAGACGCGTGATTTCATGGGTCCGTCCCGGCTTTCTCGGGGCAATGAGGAGCCGTGCCCTAGGAAATTCCTTTTGGACTTCTGTAAAGGCTTCAAAAAGCTTTTCTTCTTCCGTCGGATGGGTGCTCCCCGCGACGATGACTGGATAATCATCGTAAAGACCGAGTTCTTCCTTGTAGGTCTTGAGGTCTTCGGGCGTCACTTCTGCATAGGTCTGATCAAATTTCGTATTGCCCGTTATATAGATGCGGCGCTTTTCCGCGCCCAGATGCTCAATGTATTCGGCATCAATGGAACTTTGCATGCAGAAACGGGTCACGCTTCCCATCATATCATCAAGGATGCCGTAAAGGTACCGGTAACTTTTGACGGATTTATCGGAAATACGGCCGTTTACCATCATGACGGGAATGCGGCGGCGCTTGATGGCACGCAGGAAATTCGGCCACAGCTCCGTTTCCACAGGCATGAAGATACGCGGCATGATGCGCTTGACAAAGGATTCGGATACAAACGGCATATCAAGCGGGAAATAGATGATGGCGTCCGCTTCGGGAATGATTTGGTGGGCCATGTTATAGCCCCCCGTCGTCACGGCAGAAACCAGGATCTTGGCATCAGGCATAGCCTTGCGGATTTCCTTCACAAGGGGGCTTGTGGCCACAATTTCACCTACGCTGGCCCCGTGGATCCAGATACAATTCTGGTGTGCAACGGCTGCGATTTCATCGTCACGAATAAAGCCCATGCTCTGGCGGAAGCGGCGGGGAAATCCTTTTTCCCGGAAATAGCGCCAGATGAAATAAGGCAGTACAAAAAAGATCAGCAGCATCACTGCCAGGAAGTTATACAGATAATACATGAGTCACCCTCGTTTCACTTTATCGGGAAGCCTATCTCCCGTACCTTTTAGGCGTCTTCACTTGCGTCATCCCCAAAAGTGCCGGATGCCGTCTGGTTCTCCTTGAACTGGATATCGTGCAGATGGGCATAAAGACCATGTTTTGCCATGAGCTGCTGATGGGTACCTTCTTCTACGATGGAGCCCTTATCAAGGACAATGATTTTGGCAGCGTTTTGGATCGTCGACAGCCGGTGAGCAATAACAAAACTCGTGCGGCCCACCATCAGGCGGTCCAAGGCCTCCTGGACGATGCGTTCACTTTCCGTGTCAAGGGCACTTGTTGCTTCGTCAAGGATCAGGATACGGGGGTTCTTGAGGATGGCCCGGGCAATGGAAATGCGCTGGCGCTGGCCGCCGGAAATATTGACGCCCCGGTCACCAAGCTGTGTATCATAGCCCTTAGGCAGCTGCTGGATGAACTCATCGGCATTTGCGGCTTTAGCCGCTGCAATGACTTCATCCCGCGTTGCATCCAGCCGTCCATAAAGGATGTTGTTATAGACCGTGTCGTTAAAGAGGTTGGTTTCCTGAGGCACAATGCCGACCTGTTCGCGCAAGCTGGCAAGCGTCACATCCCGAACATCGTGGCCGTCAACAAAGATGGCCCCTTCCGTCACGTCATAAAAACGAGGCAAAAGGCTTGCCACCGTTGACTTACCGGCACCGGAAGGCCCCACAAGGGCAATGGCTTGACCGGGCTTTGCAGAAAAACTCACATCGTGAAGAATGGTCTCCCCTTTATTGTAGGCAAAGGATACATGACGGAATTCCACATTTCCCTCAACACTGGGCAGCGTGATGGCATCAGGCTTCTGCGGAATCGTATCCGTCAGGTCCATGATGTAAAAGACACGTTCAGCCGCGGCAAGCGCCTTTTGGATGCTTCCCAATACGCGGGCAATCCGCTTGATCGGATTGGAAATATTGATGGCATAGACGAGGAAAGCCACAAGGGACCCCGCCGTAATGTCACCGCCGATGACGGAACGGCCGCCAAACCAAATGATGGCCGTGACCCCAAGGGCCGCAATGAACTCAATGACAGGAGACAGGGTTCCCATGAGCTTGGCACTTTTCATATTGGCGTAGAAATTGGCCTTGTTCTGCTGATCGAAGCGGGCAATTTCATAGGGTTCACGGACAAAACTCTTCACAACACGCGTAGCAGCCAAGGTTTCCTGCAGGATCGACGTAATATCCGCCGTTGCCTGCTGGATACGGTGGCCGCTCTTGCGAATCTTCTTGCCAAAGAAATCCATGAAGAAAAGAACCACTGGGAAAGTACAGAACGTAAAAAGGGTCAGCTTCCAGTCAAGGTAGACCATGGCGCCGACGCTCCCGATAAGGACACTCGTTTCCGTGATGATTTCAATGGAATTGGCCACCATGGCACCTTGGAGGGCTGCCACGTCGTTTGTGACATAGCTCATGATGGTACCCAGCTTATTCGTGTCAAAAAAATGAGTCGACAGAGTCATGAGCTTGCGGTAGACAATTCCTCGTACATCGATGACAATGCTCTCGCCGACATAGTTCATGAGATAGCTCTGGCCATAGTAGAAAATGCCGCGGGCAAAGAAAATGACTACGATTCCAAGGGAAATCAAATTAAGGAGATCACTATCCTTGTTCTGGAAGACCTTATCAATGACATCGCGGACAATCCACGGCACATAAAGGTTGGCAGCGGCCGTCATGACCGTACAGAAACCGGCTGCAATGAGGCGTCCCAAATAGGGACGAATGAATTTGAGGATTCTAAGATATAGGTTCATTTCTTCTCCTTGGCAGTTTCAAGTATAAGGGCAGCCGTCCGCTTGACGGCGCCCGGAGCTCCGAGCTTATAAATGGCCTCCCGAAGATCCTGATGGACCTTGGCCCCTTCGGCAGGATCCAAAAAGCGCAGGACATGACGGGCCATATTTTCCGGCGTCATCTTTTCCTGAATGAGTTCGGGCAGGATTTCCCGGCCTGCTAACAGATTGGGCAGGCCTGCATATTTCACTTTGACGAGGGCTTTAGCAATGGCCATGCTGATGGGACTTGCCTTGTAACAGATGACGCTGGGAAGATCCATGAGGGCCGCTTCCAGGACGACGGTCCCGCTCGTAGCAAGGGCCGCGTCGCAGGCACCCATAGTGTCATAGGGATGCCCTTCGACAATGCGGACGGGAATCTTGGACGTATCAAGGGCTGCTTCGAGCTCCCGACGATCCACATTGGGCGCCTTTTGGAGAATGAAATCCGCATCAGGCTGGTCCTTTTTGATAAGCGGCAATGCTTCAAGCATCACGGGAAGGACGCCTCGAAGTTCACCCTGACGGCTTCCTGGGAGCAACAGGATGAGCGGATGGCCTGGCCTTTTACCGACCGCCTTTTGGGCTTCTAATTGGCTCATCGTAGGTTTTACGATATCAACAAGAGGATTGCCCACAAATTCAACAGGCGCGCCGGCTTCCTTATAGACCTCATAAGCAAAAGGATAGATGCAGGCCACACGGGCTGCCAGACGGGCTACCATCTTGGCCCGCCCCCGCCGCCAGGCCCACGCCGAAGGCGGAATGAAGGAAAAAACGGGAATACCTAACTGCTTTGCGACCTTGGCCACACGCATATTAAAATCTGGATAATCGACAGTCACAAAAATATCCGGTTTCCGTTCCACCATAACCTGGCGAAAAGCATCCCGGAGCCGAAACAGGTCTGGTAGTTTCCGGAGGACCTCAACAAAGCCCATGACGCTGTTGTCTTTATAATCAAAAATAACCTCTCCGCCAGCAGACCGGAGCGCGTCGCCGCCCATGCCAAACACTTCGGCATCAGGTGCAAGGGAAAGAATTTCCCTCGTCAGGGCCGCGGCATGCAGGTCGCCGGAAGCTTCACCGGCCGAGATGAAGATACGCATCCTATGGAACCCTCCTCACGTAGGATTAAATGACAGTTTGACAGTTTATTATATCATATCGGAGAAAATTTTGCTGTAGCTTTGGATTCCTGGGACAGGATTGAGATAAAAAATAAGCAGGGGAAAGACTGTGCGGCCGGCCCCAAACCGCCCTACGGGAGGGGGCCGAATTGATTCGCCCGAAAACATGTTTCTCGGACTTCCGCTTCGCTCCAAAAGCGTCCTTCGAAACCTGGGCGAATATTCCTCACTCCCGTTCGTGTGGAGACGTTGCCCCCAAAAACGGGGCGCCTCATCCACCACCATCAAGGAGGTCATAAAATGACCCACTTGAGGGTCCCCCGCCTTGGTAAGGCGGAGCGGCATTCGCCGCCTTGAGACATGTACCCTGACGGAAAAACCTCAAAGGGGGTTGTCAGGCTTACATTTCTTATCACGAAGGGAAGGAAGATGATTGCGCACGGCAATCCATTTATCGTGAGGGTGACAGACTAAGCTATTTCGTTCTTATCCCCGTTGACCAAACTAAAGAAAACTATGAGCGTCCAGCCCCATTTCTTCCGCACATCATCCATGCCTAGTCGTTTAGCCATAACTCTTCCTGATGGGTCCTCTTAACCGCTTAAATACACAAAAATCCCGCAGCCATCACATAGCTGCGGGAGACTTTTTCCGTTTGTACTGACGAGGGCAAGGCCACGCTAACGGACCACGTTCGCCTCGGTCAATGCCTTGATTTCTTCTTTCGAATATCCCATCTCTTTCAGGATTTCCTCTGTATTATCCCCAATTCCGCGAGTCGGTTTGTAAGTGCGGCATGCATATCGGCTAAACGCCAACGGCGGGGTTGGCATCATGACCGTTGTATGTCCCTTATCCGGGAACTCCACAGGAACCATATAGCGATTTTCTATCGCCTGCCTATCTTGGCTGACTTCCTGCGATTCCATCATGATTTCACAGGAAATGCTGTGCTCACTTAGATATTCACGCCACTGCTTACTGGTACGCGTCAAGAAAATCCGGTTGCAGCGTTCCGTTATCTCTACAATGGAACCGGTGCGCTGCAAGGTCTCCACATCCTTGTAGCGCGGGTCATCGATGATATCCTCCAGTCCCAGAAGTTTTGCAAATTTTTCTTTGTCTTTTATATATTCATTGCAGTAGATTCCAATCCAGCGGCCATCCTTACAACGATAGGTCTGACTAAAGGGGTCACACGGGCGAAGTGGATCTGGGTTCAGGTGTTTTCTTTCAAATTGGGTCTGGACAACACCGATAGCGTTGCACCAGATTCCATTAGCAAAAAGGGATGTCATGACTTTTGTTCCCTTTCCCGTCTTTTCTTTTGCATATAGAGCCATCAAGATTCCTGAAAGAAAGACAGAACTTGTTGCCATATCCCCGAAAGCATACGTGGGGACAAAAGGAAATGAATCTTTGGTCTGCCAATCAGCAACAGCGCCGGCACGAAGCCAAAAAGCCGTGATGTCAAACCCTGGGTTTTGGGCAGCCGGGCCTTTGGGACCATAGCCTGAAAAATGGGCATAGATAAGGGCCGGAAACATGTCCTTCAAGGTTTCATAATCCAATCCATTACGTCGGAGCGATTGTTCTCGAATATTTGTGATGAATACATCTGCATGGCTAAGCAGATCCAGAAGGATGGTCTTCCCCTTTTCTTTTTTCAGGTCAAGGGAAAGAAATTTTTTATTGCTGTTGTGGATGGTAAAAAGAGGATTCAAATCATCTTCGTAAGGCACAAATTCATGAACGCCCCCCGAACGCATCACGTCTCCCTGCAAGGCCTCCACCTTAATAACTTCAGCCCCATAGGCACAAAGCATGCGTGCACAAGTGGGAGCGGCTACAACAGTTGCAAGTTCTACGACCTTGATTCCTGATAGTGGCAAAGTTTTCGGTTCCATACGCGTAAGCTCCATTCATCCTTAAGATGAGGAGTCCCTCTGCCCGGGCTGGGTATATGGCACTCCTCTACGGGTCATTCCATTTGTTTTTTAGCAGCTTCAACGCCTCGGTCAAAGCATACCCCATTTTTAGGATTATTTTTCCCTTTCTTTGCAAAGAAATGATCGACGGCCCCCCTCATATACGCTACATCAAAATGGTGTGATGCATAGGACAAAGCACCCAGCATAACGATATTGGTTCCCTTCGGATTGTCCAATTCATTGGCAATATCACTAGCGGGAACTTTGATGACAGTCACGTCATGACGGAACTTCCGTTCCGGTCGCACAAGACTACTGTTGACCAAAAGGATACCGCCTGGTTTGATCTGACTTTCAAATTTATCAATGGCCGCGTCGTTCAGCGTGTATAAGATGTCAATGTCATGGCAGTAGGGACTGGGGATTTCTTTATCATCCATCTTGATGTTGCAGTTTGCTGTACCGCCACGCATTTCTGAACCATAGGAAGGATACCAGGTCACATGTTTTCCCTCTTCCATGCCGGCATCGGCAAGGATCATACCTGCAACGAGAACGCCCTGACCACCAAATCCAGAGCAAATGATTTCTACCATCAGACTGCACCTCCTTTATCGATGAACTCACCCGTCGGATACGTTGCGCTCTGTTTCGATTTGATGAAGTCCATAGCGGCAACAGGTGTCATATGCCAGTTCGTAGGACAAGGGCTGAGCACTTCGACAAGGCAGAACCCTTCTCCATTCATTTGTTTTTGCAGAGCTTTCTTAATCATCTTTCCGGTCTTCATGATATCAGCCGGCGTATCCAAGGCGCCCCGAGCCATATAAGCGATATCAAGTCCGCCAAGGATTTTTGTGATATCAATAGGGTTCCCATCTTTTTTTACCGTTCTGCCATGAGGAGAAGAAGTTGTCTTCATGTTGACAATGGAAGTCGGCGACATCTGCCCACCTGTCATTCCAAATACACTGTTATTTACCACGAGGGCTAGGATGTTTTCATTGCGAAGAGCGCAATGAAGGGTGCTTTCAATCCCGATACTATAGGCCGATCCGTCACCAGGATGAGCTACAACAATGGCATCGGGACGAACTCGTTTCAATCCAGCCGCCGCAATGATGGGTCGGCCATGAGCACTCATGATGGTATTATATTTCAGTGCGAATTGAGCAAATTCACCGCAGGCTACGTCCTCAACGGTAAGCATACGGTCTTCGATCCCCAGTGCTTCCGCCGCTTCAGCCAAAAGCCGTACGATGATTCCATGTCCACATCCAGGGCACCAGCTCGCCTGCTGCGTCATATCGATTCCATTAGGAATTTTGCATTCCATGAAAATCCCTCCTTACAATCTTTTCAGCATATCCCGTACTTTGGAAAGAATTTTCTTTTCTTCTGGTACATTCGAAAACTCCCCATAATATTCCACAGGTCGGCTATTTCCGCAGGCAAGGATCACATCGTCCTTCATCTGTCCCAAGATGCTCATTTCGATATCAAGGAACGCTTTGACTTGGGGTCCCAGTGCTTCAAATGCCTTTTTAGGGAAAGGCCACAGCGTGATGGGTCGAATGAGACCAAGGCGAAGACCTTCCTCACGGCCTTGATAAACGGCTGCTTTAGCGACACGGGAACTGATGCCATAAGCAACAAGGACAATCTCTGCATCGTCTGTCATGACCGATTCCCAACGCTGCTCATGTTTTTCCATCTCGGCATATTTACTGCACAGATAATCTACATATTCTTCTGCTCCGATATCCCAATAACGATTCCAGACAATCCGCTGTTTTTCTCCCTTTCTGCGAGGTCTGATGACCCAATCATACTGATTGATATCATGTTCTTTCATAGCTGGGAGTTCAACTGGTTCCACCATCTGTCCAATCGCCGCATCTGATGCCACGAGAACAGGATGGCGGTATTTTTCAGCAAGATCAAAGGAGATATAAGCAAGGTCAGCATTTTCTTGTACGCTCGATGGAGCAAGGACAATGGTATGGTAATCTCCATGCCCACCGCCACGGGTAAGCTGCCAGTAATCCCCCTGCCCTTGGAAAATATCCCCCAATCCTGAGCCAATCCTCATCACATCGGCAATGACAGCGGGAATATCACCACTGCATAGATAAGAGATACCTTCCTGTTTCAGTGAGAAACCAGGACCCGAAGAGGTCGTCAAGGCGCGAGCCCCCCCTGATGCTGCACCAAAGACCATATTGATTCCAGCAATTTCTGATTCGGTTTGAATAAACTGACCACCAACTTCTTCCATACGCCAAGATAAATATTCCAGGATTTCAGTTTGTGGGGTAATTGGATAACCGCTAAAGAAACGGCAGCCAGCCCGCAAACAGGATTCGGCAAACGCTTCATTTCCTTTCATCAATACTTTCGACATATTTCCTTCCCCCTCTTTAATTCGTGATTTCGATGCAATAATCGGGGCACATCCTATAACAGGAACCGCAGCCAATACATTTTTCTTCGTCTAAATGAACAATTTCATAGCCTTTCTCACCCAGTTCCGTGGATGGTGTGAGCGCTTGCTTCGGACAGACGCTGACACACAGGAAACAGCCTTTGCAGCGCGTATAATCCACACTTATTTTGCTCATTCTTTTCCCTTCTTTCATATTATTCAGAAAATTATTGTACTTATCAAGACAACAAAGGGGAGTGCAATCACGGTTCGTTCAATAAAGATCAGCGCGACATGCCCCATGTTCTTGACAAGTTTGGTGGAAATAAGCAGGGCCCCGATTTCACTCATGTAGATCAATTCGAGGATACTCATGGTACCGACAATAAACTTTGTTTGAGGTGACGCAACAGCTTTCCCCAGGATAATGGGAAGATAGTTATCAGCAAAACCGGAAATGATAGCTGGAGCCGCTGTATAGGCTTCGGGAACGCCTGTCAGATCCATAAACCAACCAATCGGATACGATAGATAAGTCAGGATAGGCGTATAAGTGCATAAAATCAGAGCCACCATCCCATAGCACATGACGATTGGTTGAAGAGATACAACATAGCTGACCATGGATGAAATTTTATCAGTAAAGTTTTTTATGCCCGCAGTTTCTGCACGTTCACAGGCCAGCACCGTAGCTCTTGTCAGGCGAGATCCATCAATGGCCCGATATTCCTTTCTTTCGACGCCTGGTTTATAACTTTCTGGATACAGGCTCAAAGGAGGAATCCGAACCGTAGCAATCGCCAAGATAATGCCAACCACAACGATGGTCAGATAGAAGTAGGAAAAATAATCCATTACACCTAAGACGTTTGCTACGAGGGAACACCACCCAATACTGGAAACAGCAAAGCAAGCTGCTACCGTAGCCGCTTCTTTCACAGTAAAATATCCCTCGTCAAAAAACTGCTTAGCTGCCATTGCACCGGCTGAAACAGGTCCCAACCAAGCACTGATGATGGAAACAGAGGCCATTTCCGTAACTTTGAAAAGGGGTTTCATGATAAAACCGATGATGGTTCCCAAAAATTCCATAAGACCAAATTCCAGGATGAAGGTCTGAAACAGAATCATAGGTGGAATGAGGATGGAAAGTTGCGTTGCGAGCGGCAGCATCGTTCCTCCGGTATCGATGGATGTCATAAATTCAGGGCCAAGCGTAAAACACGAACACACGGCAAAAACAGCACCCAGCAATCTTACAAAAGCCTCAAACTTTGTGCAGGAAAAGAGGCTTCTGCACATAGGATGATCCTCAATCCACTTTGGTTTGGCTAGCACATCAATCCAAGCGATGAAGGCGCTTAGTACGATGATGGTGGTCATAAGAATCTCGAGCGGATGCCCCATCCAGGAAACAAACTTCTTCAAGTAGTAAAAAGTGAACGTATCCACATTTTTACCAAAGTTTAACGGAATAACAACTAAGAAAAGACCGAGCAGTGTACCAACCACAAACTTCAATAAATTTTTCAGCGATACCGTATCCATGTTCCACCTGCTTTCTTACTCGTCTTGTTAGGAAGGGGATTCAGCTTGACAAATAAAGATGACTGTACTAGAATCAAATTATGAAACGCGTTTCTCTTTTTTTAAATAGCATGTTCAATTATCCTTGTCAAGTTCCCTTTCCTTTTTTCGAAAAGAGAAAAGAATCGGTTCATCATAAGAAATGGAGTCTACTATGAATACATCTGAACCCAAAGAACCCTCTTTCATCACCATTCTTGGCCGAGCCTTCACAATCATGGAGGAACTCCTAAAAAGTGACAAGCCGCTCGGCGTTTCCGAATTGGCACGCTTAACGGGCATTCCAAAAGCAAATACATTTAGAATCATGAAGACTCTGGAAGAATTAAAAGCTGTCAGTCCCAAAGAAGACGGCTACATTCTAGGAAGTAAAATGATCGAGCTGGGCGCTGGAGCCAAACATAATGATGAATTTATGTTGGTTGCCAAACCTTACCTCCAAAAATTATCAAAGACTTGTGAGGAAACAGTCAATCTTGGAATCATGTTTCAGGATTATGTACTTTTTATCCACACGGAACTTGCAGAGCAGCGCTCCCTAGTGGCTTCCCTGCCTCCCGTTACACCACTTTACTGTTGCTCAGTTGGAAAAATCTTCCTTGCCTATCAGACAAATAAAGAATTGGAGCACTATTTTAAAGTTCACCACCCCATTAAACGAACAATCAATACACGAACTACAAAGGAAGCTCTCCTTCAGGAAAGTGAGAAGATTCGCCGTGACGGCATTGCTCATGATCATGAGGAATATGACTATGGGCTTTCCTGCATTGCTGCTCCTATCTTCCTCGGAGAAAATCTAGCCGCAGGAATCAGTCTTTCCGGTCCGACCAGCCGACTCCAATATAAGGGATATGCTTTCCTCGAAAAGGAACTTAAAGCAACAGCAGAAGCCCTTTCAAAGGAAGCAACCCTCAAAAAGGTTGTTTTGCCCGACCTTAGCTAAGAACAGCGTTCTTATCAGCTCATCACCGTGATGAATAAAAGAGAGGTGGCATAATCGTGGATTCTGTTCAGAAAGATTCTTCCCATTTACGTAAATCTTCCTTCTTGCGATTTTTTGTTCCATCCTTTATGGGGCTGTTTCTCTTCCTGTTTCCCGTTTGGGTTGATGGGAATATGAACATTCCACTTGGGCTCATTTCCAATGCCATCGCTCAATGGATTCATCCTTTTTCCAATGCAATTCTCATGATCTGCGTAGGAATCTCTGCAATTTTTTCATGGATTTGCACTATCTGGAGACCTAATTGGTCACGCACGAATAGTCTATGGAATGAGCTTTTTTACGTTTCCCATCCTTATCTTTTTATTCGGACGATAGGCGCTGTCATCACGATTCTCGTGGCCACCCAAACCGGTCCTGATTGGCTTATTTCTGAAGAAACAGGCGGATCCATCATCCAGCTTATGGGGATTCTCATTGCCTGGTTCTTAGCAGCCTCTTTTTTGATTCCTCTGCTTACAGAATATGGAATCATGGATTTTACTGGAACCTTGCTGAGAAATATATTGAAGCCGCTTTTCCACTTGCCAGGGCGAGCCGCCATCGATCTTCTAGCCTCTTGGGTTGGTAACTGCAACGTAGGGGTTGTCCTCACAACAAAGCAATATGAATCTGGATACTATACAGACCGTGAAGCCATCTTGATTGCCAGTTGTTTTTCCGCGACTTCCCTCCCCTTCTGCCTTGTCATTGCGGCTATTATGGGCGTTGACCAATACTTTATCCAACTATACTTTATTCTCAGTTTGGTTGGAACCCTGTCCGCTATGATCATGAGCCGTATCTGGCCTCTTGAAGGGAAATGGAAGGACGAGTACTATCCTCCTGTCGGCCGTAAAGTCCAGGAAGTTCATCCGGTGGGAATCAGCCGCTCCCGCTGGGCACTTCATCAGGCTATAAAAAGAGCTGAAAAAGGGCCCACCTTCTTCCAGCTGGTTTCAAATGGAATACAGCTATTCCTCAATATCATTTTCACACTGGTACCAGTTACCATGTGCATCGGAACACTGGCCTGCTGTCTGTCATCCTATACTCCACTCTTCCAATGGATTGCCCTGCCGTTTCAGTGGTATTTCAAACTCTGTGGTCTGAAAGAATATGCAGCCGCAGCTCCCGGGGCTGTTGTCGGTTTTGTTGATATGTTCATTCCTGCCATGATCTGTGCAGGAATCACTTCCATGAAGACACGGTTTGTCATCTGTATCCTTTCTTTAGTCCAAATCATTTATATGACAGAAGTCGGTTCCATTATGCTAAATTCCAAGTTGCCCATAACCAGCATGGATCTTGCTATCATTTTTCTTGAAAAAACAATCATTGCCATTCCCATGATTGTTTTCTTCACTGATTTATTTGTAAAATTTCAAGAATAATGAGTTTTTTTGATAAAATTTGTCAAATATTAAATAAACCCCTTCCGCTTAGACCGGAAGGGGTTTTATGCTGACCCGTCAGGGATTTTGCCCGCAGCCGTAAGAGCCGTTCATGGGGCCCTGTTGGGGGCCGCCCTGCCGCGCGCCGTCCATCATGGCGCCATGCTGGAAACCGGGATTCATCTGCATGTCTTGATGCATGGGAGCAGAAACTTCATAGCCGCCAAGACGGGGATCGACCATGCCAAAGACCATGGCAACATGGGTGAAAAAGACAAAGAGCAGCAGGATGAAGATATGGCATTTGGCATTTTTCTTGGCGTCCGGGCCGTTACCAATAAAGCCGAGCTCCGTGAAAAGAAGCAGGAAGGCGGGGATGATGCCAAGGACATAGGCCCAGACCGCGATAAGGTCGATGGGGCCCCGCCACTCAATGGTGGGGATGTAGCGCGTAACTAGGTAGAGGGCGGCCACGATGAAATAGAGGCTAAAGAAGAGACCGCCTCGATGGGAGAGGGTCTGCCATTTTTCCCTTTCTTTGCCGCTTCCTAAAAGGCTGAAGGCTTCCGCCATAAAAATGGTTTCGATGAAAACCACGGGGACAGCCATAAAGAGAATCAAAAACCAGGGGGAATGAAGACTTAAAAGCTCCATGTAATGGGTCATGACCATGAGAATGGCTCCTTTCATACAAGAGGCGCTGCTTTATGCAGCAAAGGGGTACGCTTGATGGCTTCGATGTCTTTGGTGCCCGCTAGCTGCATGACAATGGACAGTTCATGATTGATCTGGTCAAAGACGGATTTGACGCCTTCGGCGCCGCCGAGGTTCAATCCGTAGATCAGGGGGCGTCCCAGAGCCACGAGATCGGCGCCGCTTGCAAGGGCTTTGAAGACGTGGCTGCCGCGGCGGACTCCGCTGTCAAAGACGATGGGAACGCGGCGGCTAACCACGGACGCTATGCTCGGAAGGACCGTAATGGAAGCAGGCCCCCCATTAAGCTGCCGCCCGCCATGGTTAGAGACCCAAATGCCATCAGCACCGGCCTTGATGGCAGCCTCCGCGTCTTCTGGCGACTGGATGCCTTTGACGAGGACGGGCAGCCCGGAGAGGGTCTTGATCTTATCAATATCGGAAGGAACAAAGTCCGCTTTTGCCGCGGCGTAAATCTCGGCAATGCCTTTGCCGACCCCGTCTTGGGAAGAATAGGCGGCAAGATTTGGCATGGGCAGCGGGAACTGGAAGTGATTGCGTACGTCCTCTTCACGGTAGCCGCCCAGGGTCGAATCCACAGTGAGGATGATGGCTTTGACGCCTGCCTTGACGGCTTTTTTGACGAGATAGGCGTTAAACCCATCGTCCTTACTCATATAGAGCTGGAAAAACTGCGGGGCGCCGGGCACGGCGGCAGCGACATCCCTTAGGTCCGTGCTGCCGTAGGTGCTTAAGGAAAACAGGGACCCTGCCGCGGCCGTTCCGATGGCCGTATCGATTTCCCCTTTGACATGAGCCAGACCGTGGGCGGCCGATGGGGCCTCAATCACAGGGGTCTTGAGGGAAATCCCAAAAATCGAAGTACTAAGGTCAGCCCCACTCAGTCCCTGGAGGACCCGAGGGATGATCTGCAGGTCATCAAAGGCCCTCGTATTTTCGCGCAGCGTCCATTCATCCTCGGATCCGCCGCGGATATACCCAAAGGCGCCCCGTTCCATATTCGCTTTGACCCGTTCTTCCAAGGAAGGTAGGTTCAGGATGTCAATCGGGTGTTCTTCCATACTTGTATAATACGTCATGATGGCGTGCCTCCTTGCTTGTAAGCATATAATAGAATTCCTAGGAAAATCCTTCGTTATAATACCCCTATTAGGTATATGAGTCAATAAGGGATCTCTCTGTTTGCAAATTCTTCACAGGTTTTTCCCTATTTTGTATGTTTTTTTAACAAGAAGGTGCATGGATTCATGCTATGCTGGAACGGGCTGTCCTTAAGGATTCCCTTTTATCTATAAAAAAAGAACCGCGGGGAAAAAGGCATTTCCTCACGGTCCTTTGCGTTATCAGGCGTTTTTCACAATGAGTTCCAGGAGTTTCATGGTCATTTCATAGCTTTTTACAAAGGAGCTGACGGGCAGGAACTCAAAACGGGAATGGAAGTTCATGCCGCCCGTAAAGTAGTTCGGAGTCATGATTTTTTGCGTTGAAATGTAGGATCCATCGGTCCCGCCGCGCATGGCGATGGTCTTTGGCGTTATCCCCAGTTCCTTCATGGCGTCGTAGATATAATCGATGGCTTTATGGTTCTCGTCCGTAACAGCGTCGGCGATATTGCCGTAGATGTCGACTAGTTCCAGTTCGACCCGAGCCCGCGGTTCCATTTTCTTAAGGCGCTCGACATTTTCCCGGATAAGGGCCTTGCGCGCTTCATAGCGGGTCTTGTCATGGTCGCGGATATTGAGGGTCACAACGGCGGTGGACTGGTTGGACTGGACGGCCTGACACCAGATATAGCCTTCCTTGCCTTCCGTGCATTCCGGAGTTTCCTTACGGTCAAAGAGGTTAATGAAGTCGACGGCCAATAGGGTCGGGTTGACGAGGACGCCTTTGGCACTCATGGGATGGGCGCTGACTCCGTGAATGGTTACTTTGCCGCTGCCGGCGTTAAAGGTCTCGTAGACGACTTCCCCGAGTTCGCAGCAGTCGATGGTATAGGCAAAGTCGACAGGAAAACGGCTGAAGTCGATATGCTTTGACCCAAATAGGCCCACTTCCTCATCAGGTACAAAGGCGACATAGATATCGCCGTGATAAAGGGATGGATCACTGGTCAAGGTCTCAAGGGCGGTGACTACGTTTGTGACGGCGGCTTTGTTGTCACTGCCAAGGACGCTCGTGCCATCGGTCACAATGAGGTCATCCCCCTGATAGCGCAGGAGTTCCGGATGGTCCTTGGTGGTCATGACGATCTGTTGATCTGCGTTCAGGACGAGGTCTTTCCCGTCGTAGTTTTTGACCATATGGGGATGGACCACAGGCGAAAGGTTGACGTCCACCGTATCAAGGTGCGTGCAAAAGCCCACGGCAGGGACCTTTTTGGTGAACCCTGCAGGCAGATGGGCCGGCAGGCGAGCTGTAAGGACGCCGTATTCACTCAGGTGGATGTCCTCAAGGCCCAGGCGTTCCAGGTCCTTTTGGACGGCCCGCGCCATGTCCCACTGTCCCTCCGTGCTGGGGACCTTCGTGCCCCCATTGGCGCAGCTTTGGGAAGGGATGGCGACATAGTCATAAAAGCGATTGACAAGTGTTTCACGAATTTCCATCTATGATTGCCTCCTTAGGTCGATAGAGTGATAGGAATCATTATATTTTCATAACCGCCCCCCAATCGGCGCGATTTGTGCGCCGAGTAAACTAACCGTTACATGGGTCTCGGGTAAATGTAAGCCCCTTGGAACCCAAGCGGAATACCGAGGAACCAGAAGACATAAAGCAGAACGGTGAGCGTGACAAGAAGGGCGATGGTATAGGGCAGCATAAGGCTTGACAGGGTCCCTACCCCGGTCTTCTTATAGTATTTTTGACAGTAGATGATAATCAGCGGATAAAAGGCAAACATAGGCGTGCAGACGTTGACGGCCGAGTCCGAAATCCGGAAGGCGACCTGCGTCAGTTCCGGCGCGATGCCGACGCTCATGAGCATGGGGACAAAAATCGGGGCCAGGATGGACCATTTAGCCGATGCCGACGTAATGAGCAGGTTCAAGATGGCCACAAAGACGATGATGCCAAAGACGGTGATCTGCGGCGGCAGGGCCAAGGATTTCAGGAATTCCGCTCCCGCAATGGCAATGAGGGCCCCCAGGTTTGAAGCCCCAAAGGCATACATGAACTGGGCGGCAAAGAAATAAAAGACGATGAGCTGGACGAGGGTATGCGTGATTTCTTCCATGGAGTGGGTAAAATCCTTACTGGACCGGAAGGTCCCGCTCATGATGCCATAGACAATGCCCGGGATGGCACACAAGAGGAAGATGATAGCCACGATGGACTGCATCACAGGGGCCTTGAAGCTGGCAATGTTGCCAGCAGGGTCACGGAAGAGGGAATTTTCCGGGATCAGGGCAGCAAAAAGACCCACCAGCAGGAAGATGAGCACGCAAGAAGCCACGGCAAAGGAACGGTTTTCCTGGGGCGTGATGGGTTTCATGGCGTCTTCGGAAGCATCGATATCCGCGTCAAGGGGGCAGGCCTTGCGGCACCACGGTTCGGTGACATGTTCCGTCACCCACCAGCAAACAAGGATGATGGGGAAGGTGGCGGCAAAGGCAAAGAAATAATTGCACAGGACGTTCACTTCATAAGAAGGGTCAATGAGCTGAGCCGCCATCTGGGTGAAGCCCTGAATGACGGGATCAATGGCAGAAGGCGTGTAGTTTGCCGCAAACGCGCCGGCAATCCCGGCAAAGGAAGCGGCTACGCCGGCAAGGGGGTGTTTTCCCGAAGCGTAGAAAAGGTAGGCCGCAATCGGGATGATGATCATATACCCGCTGTCCGGCGCCAAATGGCTCAGCATACCGACAACGATCACGATGGGCGTCATGAGAAAACGCGGCGTCACGGAAAGGATCTTTTTAAGGCCTGTATTGATATACCCCGAGCCCTGGGCAATGCCGATGCCAAGCGTGGCAACGATGACCATGCCAAGGGGCGGAAAACCGGCAAAGTTTGAAACCATCTTGGTCATCAGGGTAACAAGGCTCTTTGGGGCAAGCATGTTTGTGACCATGATTTCTTTCCCTGTCGTAGGATGGATATAACCAAAATGGAACTGGGACAAGAACGCGGATAAGATGCACGTAATAAAAAATGCCGCGATAAAGAGCATGGTAATGTCGGGGATGCGGTTGCCGGCGCGCTCGATGAAACCGAGGAAGCCGCCGACTTGTTCCTGAGCGGGCTGTTGAGGCTGACTCATGAGGACTCCTCCTTTTCTTGGTGCAGATGGGTCAAAAGGATATAGGGACAGGCAGTAAACGAACTTTGATGGACCTCCTTTCTGTAGTGGCGGGACCACGGCGTCAGACGGGAAAAAGACAGCCTCCCAGCAAGGGGACAAAAGGGAAAGCCTATCCCGCGCCGCCCCCATGGGCCGCGGGCAAGGTCAGCTCCTGGGATAGGCCATAAGGAAGCGATTCTGCGCGTCCTTCAAGGCTGCCACAACAGCTTTTTGGGATAGGGCCAGAAAACGCTTTTTGAGCAGATCCGTAATGAGGTCCGTATCGGTCACGAGGTTCTTGCCTTCTATGATCTGGCGCAGGAAATCAATGGTATCACTCATGATCATATTGGCGCTGCAGTTGATGATGGTTCCCGTTTTTACATCCACGACGAGGCTCAAGGTAAAGGTGCCGTACATGGCGTTGATGGCATCTTCCTTGGAAACCCGAGCGACGCCGGTCACAAAGACAGAATCTGGTGGATAGGTTTTCATGATGGATTCCTTTCAAGGCCGTTATTTTCTGATTATTGGTGCAAAAATAGGACTACGCGGCTGTATACCTTCATCCTACACCCGAGAAAAAGGCGTGTCAAACAAATATCTTGCTTTTCTGAAAAATCTATGGTACAGTTACATCAGTAATGAATAACTTCATCATTCCTTAGTTATGTGGAAGCAGTTACCCTGCCATCCGTCCGTAAGTAAGGCCTGAATCGCGGCGTCCCGCCCTTTCAGGCCTTTTTTTGTGCAATTGCCGAGGAGGAAACATCATGAATAAACAGCAACCGATTGGCGTCATTGATTCCGGAGTTGGCGGACTGACAGTCCTGCGCCGCCTGCAGGAGCTCATGCCCCATGAACATTTCATCTTTTTGGGCGATACGCTCAATACGCCCTATGGCAACCGGTCCCGTGAGGATATCATCCGTCTCGTGAACCAAATGACCGACTACCTCTCGTACCGCAACATCAAGGCTCTGGTTGCGGCGTGCAATACGATTACGGTCCTGGGAGAAGAAACCATCCGCAACGGCCATGATTTTGAAGTCATCGGCATGGCCAAGGGCAGCAAGATGATCCCGCGCGTCACCAAAACAGGGCGCATCGGCATCATGGCAACGGATTTTACGATCAGTACGGGAGCCCACAAAAAGGAAATCCAAGCCGCCCATCCGGAGTATCAAGTCTTTGGTGTCGGCTGTCCACGTCTTGTTCCCCTCATCGAGCACGAACAGTTTGGGACGGCTGAACTAAAGGACGCCATCAAGGAATATACGGATATCTTGAAGAGCCATGACGTCGATACGGTAATGCTGAGCTGCACCCATTACCCCTTCCTCAAAAAAGAAATTGAAGCCGCCATGGGACCAGCCGTCACCGTCCTTGATCCGGCGGAAGTCACCGCCAAAAAATGCCGCTATGACCTTTGCGAGCGGGATCTTTTGTGCAAAACCGGCACGGGAACTACGGAAATCTGCTTTACGACCGACCTGGAAAGAGGCCTGCGTCTAGCTTCCCTCATGGTTGATTTGAGCGCGTGCCGGGCACATGTCGTGGGGCTTGAGCGGCAGGATCCGGCCCAAAAGGTAGGCTGATTGAGGCGGTTACACGTTAAAACCGCTAAGGCAAAAAGACCCAAAGGCATAAGACAACAAGCAAGCCCTCAACCGAACGTAAGCGCAAGTTCAGTTGAGGGCTCTTAGTTTTTATTCGGGTTCTGTAAGAGCCGTGCGCCGCCCTGAGGCGAAAAACCGTAAGGCTCTTTTTTTCTTATAAGATTCCCGCGATTGACTTTGCCTATTTTTTAAGGACAAAGGCTTTTTTAGGCTGACCGCAGAGCGGGCAGACATAGTCATCCGGTTCGCTTTCAAGGTCCCCGACATACTCATAACCGCACACGGGGCAGCGGTAGACTTTCCTTCCTTCCACGGATGTTTCTTCCGGTGCAAACCGATTGATAAGCGCCTCTAGGCGGAACCCATGCCCCCCTTCCTGACGGGCAAAAACAGCCATTTCATCAGCGGCTTCCGATAAACCGGCAGCCCGAAATTCATCAGAGATGGCTTTGATCTTTTCTTCACCGGCGGCTTCGACTTTCTGCAGGCTTCTTACAAGGTTCCAGAAATCCTGGGGATAAGCCCCTTTCAAGACGGCGTAGAATCCGGAATGGAAGGCTTCTTCGTTTCCGATGGCCATAAATTCCTTGCTTACTTCGTCAAGTCCCTGTTCTTTTGCAAGCCGGGCCAGTGCATAGTACATCATGACACCGGTTGCTTCCCCCTGCATCATTTTTTCAACAAACGCCTCAAAAGGGCGGCCTTTTACGATTCCATGCAAACTCATTTTGATTTCCTCCCTTGGACTCTTTTTCTTTTGATGGTCACAGTATATCGTCCTGATTTAATTTTGTCAAATTAAATTTTATAAAATTTAATTTTTCTTTTTACCTAGAGTCTGTTAGAATAGAGTCGTCCCCTTCTGGGACCTCAGATTCAGCCAAAGGAGAAGTTCCATGAAAAATGACCAGGACCAGTGGCTGCTGCTCGATTGTCAGCTTTGTTTCCCGCTCTACGCCTGTGCGCGTAAGATTGTAGCAGCCTACCATCCTTATTTGAAAAAGATTGGCCTGACCTATACGCAGTACATTACCATGATGGTTCTCTGGCAAGAGCGAGAAATATCCGTAAAAGACCTGGGAACCCGGCTTTATCTTGATTCAGGAACCCTCACGCCCGTTCTCAAGACCTTGGAACGCCAGGGCTATGTTGCTCGTACGCGCAGCAAGCTGGATGAACGGGTCGTTGTTGTTTTGTTGACGGAAAAAGGCGCCCACCTCAAGGAAAAGGCCCTTTCCGTGCCGGAACAGATGAGCTGCCAGCTCATGCAGCGAGGGCTTTCGATGACGCTGGAAGAAGCAGAAGCCCTCAAGAAAAAGCTTTATGAAATCCTTGCTTGTCTCTCTTCCTAAAAAACGGGAAGACAGCGGCCCGCTAAGGCCACCGCCTTCCCGTTTTTCATATCTACTTTCATATCGCTTTTCACGCCTATTTGAGCACGCCTCTCACGGCCCCCATACCAAGGAGGACGCCTAAAAGACACAGGCCCACACTAAGGAAAATATAAAGGAACCCTTTGGCGAGATCCCCCCGGTAAAAAAGGGTCACGGTCTCCAGGGAAAAGGTTGAAAAGGTCGTAAAGCCGCCGCAAAATCCCGTTTTCCAAAAGAGCAAAAAGGCCCCGCTCGTGCCGTGGATCGCGGCAAGTTCCGTGATGGCCCCAATGACAAGGGCACCGACCAAGTTCGTCAAGAGCGTCATGGCCGGAAAGTCCATACCCACGGGCATCAGGCTCAGTCCATAGCGGCAGGCGGCACCAAGGCCGCCGCCCAAGAAAACGTAAAGCACGCTCACGGCAATCCCCCTCTATAGATAAAGAAAGGGGCGTGCCCTGTGCGCGCCCCCAAAAAGCGAGTAATCAGCCCAAATAGGTCAAGAATGTCTGGACCTGGTTCTTTAGTTCCGACTTTGTGCTGTCAGAAAGGACGAGTTCGTCCGTTTCAAATTCTTCCGGTGTGATGGCCATCCCGACTTGGGTGGAAATCATGTCGACACCGATGAAGTCAAGGAGTTCTGTCAGTTTTGCCCGGGCAAAGCTAGCGGCGGAACGGCCGGAAGCCCCAGTTATGGCCGCTTTTTTGCCCCAAATGACGGACGATTCACGAACGCCCGGCTGCGTGGGACGGCTCAGCCAGTCCAGGAGGTTTTTGAGGACGCCGGGATAGCTGTGATTATATTCAGGCGTAAAGAACCAGAGGCCATCGGCTTCGGCCACTTCTTTACGGACACGTGCCACTGCTTCAGGAGCCGGGAACTCAATATCCTGGTTCATCTGGGGCAGATCCTCATAGGAAAGGATGGAGACATCCGCCTTTTTTTCAAGCATTTTCTGGGCCATCAGGGCTGCTTGTCGATTAAAGGCTTTTTCCCTCATGGATCCTACAATGAGCAGTACTTTCTTCATGCTTATCGACTCCTTTCGATATCACTCATCCTCCGCTTCTTGGGAAAGGAAGCGGCGAACTTCATCAGTAAAGCGCCCTAGGACGGGCGACAAGAGCGGACCCTTTTTCCACACGAGATACGAACGGTTCTCGATCGGTGGGTCAAGGGGTTTCATCAAGAGGCCTTCCGGCACATAGGGAAAGTCTAATCCCAGGGCAATGCCGAGGCCCTGCTCCACCATCACGCATTTATTGAAAAGGGACAGGTTCATACGGTTCATCGAGGTACATCGGTTCCCATAGGCACCCAGCCAATTGTCGATCAGGTTTTGCACCGATTTTCGTTCCGCCGTGATCAGTCGTTCCTGGGAAAGGTCCTTAGGGGTAAGGGCCTCTTTTTGGGCAAGGGGATGGGCTTTAGGAAGCAGCGCTGTCCAGCGGTCCTTTTTGGGCAGTTCAAGAAACTGGTAGCGTGTAATGTCCACCGGTTCAATAAGGACGCCAAAGTCAAGGAGGCCCTGGTCCAAACGGCAGATGACATCGTCAGCAATGGCCGTATAAACGGAAAAGACGACATCTGGATAACGGGCCTGCAGGGATCTCATGACACGGGACAGGAAGACCATATTCACGGTCTCACCAATCCCGAGGGAAATTTCCCCAGCAATGATTTCCTCTTTCTGCTTCATTTCCGCTTCCGTTCGGTCAGCCAGTTCCACCAGGTCCTGGGCTCGCTGTTTAAGGCGCATACCCGATGCGGTCAGGAAAATATGATGTCCATTGCGGATAAACAATGTCGTTCCCAGTTCCTGTTCGAGTTGGTGAATCTGCCGCGAAAGGGTAGGCTGCGTCAAATGCAGTACAGAAGCGGCTTTTGTCATGTTCTCCTCACGGGCAATGGCAAGAAAATAGCGCAGGACCCTGAGTTCCATGAGCACATCACCTCCATCAACAGAATACGTCCACAACCTAACAATAACGGAGTTCTTTTTCCGTTTGAATACTCACATTGTAGCATAAAAATGAATCTCTCACCACTAGGGAATGAAGAAAGACGATGATTTTTCACAAATAATTTTGAAATATTCACAAAGTGCAAACAAATTTGCAGGCCTTTGCAAAGTTCTTTTGTCTTTTTCCTTTTTTTCAAGTAGAATAACGGTAGAATAAAGGAATCAATGATCCGATCAGGTACAGGAGGAAAACCGATGATCAAAAAGATTGCCGCAATTTCATTCAGCCCCACGGGCAGTACGCGTGACCTTGTCGACAAAGCGGCGGAAACGCTGGCCGGGCGGCTTAAACTGCCCCTTTCCTATGACAGCTTTACCCTGCCTAAAGATCAAAAGAAGGTCCGCCGATTTACGGAAGAAACCCTCGTGGTTTTCGGCATGCCCACCTATGCTGGCCGCGTGCCCAATAAGGCCCTGCCCTTTTTAAAGACCCTCTTTGTCGGCGGCGGCGCGCCCGCTGTGGCCCTTGTGACCTTTGGGAACCGCAGCTATGATTCCTCGCTAACGGAACTTAATGAAGAACTGACAGCTGCTGGATTCCGTGTCTTTGCAGCCGGTGCCTTTGCGCGGCCCCACGCCTTTGCCAATATTGGCCATGAGCATCCGACCAAGGAAGATAACAACTTACTGGAAACGCTCCTTGGCGTTGCGGAAGTCAAGATCGGGCAAGAAGATTTTGGGTCCATCACCATCAAGGACGGCGCTCCTGTAGGCCCCTACTACATTCCTTTGGGCGAAGACGGTGAGCCGGCAAAATTCCTCAAGGCAAAACCGCTCACCGATTTTGAAAAATGCGACCACTGCGGCAAATGCGCCGCCGTATGCCCCATGGGAGCCATCAACAAGGACAATACGGACGAGGTACCGGGAACGTGCATCAAATGCCAGGCCTGCATCGTCTACTGCCATACACACGCGAAATTCTTCCACGATGACCGGTTCCTGTCCCATAAGGCCATGCTGGAGAAAAACTATGTGAGGACGGCGCAGTCCGAGATCTTTTATCGCTGACGCGCAAATCATCTCCTGCCGAGGGGCCCGCTGAGGCCTGTCTGTGCGTCTTTTTTCGGCTCACAAGGCCAGCAAAAAATCCCAACGATCTGGAAGGGTCCTGTCGTTGGGATTTTTTATTTTTTTATTGACAAAAGTCCATTAAGACGCCTTGCGCGAGGAGCTAGCTGCGTTTTTTCCTTAGGCGGGACGGGCGGCTTCCGCCTTATTTTCTTCTCTTGCGTTCCTTACGTCCTTAGGAATGACGATGGTTTTCCCCTCTTCAGGGGCCAGATCCATATGGAATTTAAGGGACAGGGAATCCAGGAAAGCCGTGGCCATGGCTTGCTGCGTTGTCGATAATTTCTTTCCGCGCTTTGCTTCTTCCGCCTCTTTTTGGATCAAGACCGTGGTTCGCACGAGTTCTGTCAGATCGGCATCATAACTTAGAGGAAGATGGGTCTTTTCATCGATCGTAACGAGGTAATTTTGCTGCGCCAAGGCGTCAAGGAAGCGTTTTTGATACTTGTCAGGCAGGGGGTCTTCCGATCCACCAATATATTTGAGGATGCCTTTGCTGGCAGCCTTTCCCCAAAGGGGCTCAAGGGCATCCATCCGAAAGAGGATGACTTCCTTACCGCCATCTTGCGAAAGTACATGGGCCGAGCGGATGGAACGGGTCATAAGGTCCTTGACGGCCGCCATATCAAGGGGCGCCGCGTCGGCTTCTTTCGGAACCGTTTCCTTGACCCACAGGTTCTTTTCCTTTGCGTAGGTCACATACGCGTCCTGGGTCTCTTCCGTATAGATTTCAATGGGCACGCTGGCTGCCGCTTTCCCGCCAAGTCCCTCGGTCCTCACGGTCCCTACGGAATGGCTGACGGAATAAGGCTCCATATGGATCTTGCCGGTTACATCCAAATCGGCTGAAAGAAGGAAACTCACCACTTTTCCCTTGACTCGATACGTAAGGTTCTGATCTGTATGCGTTTTAAAATAATCATTGAGCGTTTCTGCCGAAAGGATGATTTTTTTTGCCGCGTCTTCCTTCGTAAAATCAAGGGTCATAGAGGGGTCCTTTTTGGCAGTGCCCACTTTTACGGCGCTAGGAGCCGCTTTTTTCGGGGTCTGGGCCGCACCGACCTGGCTGAAGAAGGGAACCAGCAAAAGGGCGGTCAAGGTCAGCCCCAGGGCTTTATGGGAAAAATTCATGATGATGCTCCTTTCCAATCTCTTTTCTCTATTGTCAGTTTGTTTCTGCCGATTGTCAAGGCGGGAATCGAAAACTTTTTGCGTCCGCCGCTGGCCCCGTTCTTTGATCCTTCATGAAAAAAGCCAGCCATCAAGGGGCCAGTCCATCCATCTTATTGTCGAAATGATTTTTTTGCGTTATAGTTATCCTATCATCTCATGGGAAGGATACAAGCGTTCCCATAAAATAGACAAAAGGAGCTGAATCCTATGAACGAAGTCTTGACTGCCCTCAAAACGCGGCGCAGCATTCGGAAATTCAGGTCTGACCCTGTCCCCCAGGCACTCCTTGATGAAATCATGGAAGCGGGCCTTTATGCGGCAAGCGGTATGGATCGTCAAAAAACGATCATCCTCTGCCTCACGGATCCTGACGTCATCGCCAGACTTTCCCGTGCCAATGCCCAGATTGCAGGCTATAAAGAAGGGACGGATCCTTTTTATGGGGCCCCGGCTGTCCTTGTGGTCCTTTCACCCAAAGAGGTCCCGACGGCCCTTTATGATGGGTCCCTTGTCTTAGGAAACCTCATGACCGCCGCCCACGCCTTGGGTCTTGGTTCCTGCTGGATTCACCGGGCCTATGAGGAATTTAAGCAGCCTGTGTGGCAGGAATTTCTCCGCCAGCTGGGCCTTAAAGGCGACTATATCGGCATCGGACACTGCGTCATTGGCTATCCGGACGAACATCCGGAAGCGTCCCCCCGCAGGAGCGGACGCATCTTTTATGTAGGAAAGGAAAAAAGATAATGGCTAGATTATTTTTCATGAACGACTATAACTGCGGCTGCGCGCCGGAAATCCTTGCCCGTCTCACAAAGGAAAATCTGACGCCCCACGTAGGCTACGGCAGCGATGAAATCACAAAGGAAGCGGCCCAAAAGATCCTTGATGCAGCCGGCGTTCCGGAAGGCGGCGTTTACTTTGCGGCCGGCGGCACGCAGGCAAACAGCATCGTCATCTCCCATTTCCTTAAGACCTACCAAGGCGTCATCTGCGCCCAAACAGGTCACATCAACTGCCACGAAGCAGGCGCCATTGAAGCGATGGGACACAAGGTCCTCACCCTGCCGGAAAAAGACAAGGTCTCCGCAGCAGCCCTTGAAACCTACCTCAAGGCCTTTTATGAAGATGAATCCTACACAGCCATGGTCCAGCCCGGCATGGTCTACATTTCCCATCCTACGGAATATGGCAGCCTCTATACGCTCAGTGAAGTGGAAGCCATCCGTGCCGTCTGCAACACCTATGGCCTTCCCCTTTATATCGACGGGGCCCGTCTGGGCTATGCCCTTGCCGCAAAGGAAAACGAACTGACCCTGCAGGACCTTGCGCGCCTTAGCGATGCGTTTTATATCGGCGGGACCAAGGTCGGTGCCCTTTTAGGGGAAGCCATCGTCTTTCCTAAAGGGATGGATAAGCTCTTTCCGACCCACGCCAAGCGTCAGGGTGCCATGCTCGCCAAGGGATTTGTGCCGGCCATCCAGTTTTCGGAGCTCTTTACGGACCATCTGTATGAACGGCTGGGCCGTCACGGCATCGACATGGCCATGGAACTGAAAAAGGGCCTGCTGGAAAAAGGCTACGCCCTCCACATCGACTCCTATACGAACCAGCAGTTTGTCATCCTTCCGGAAAAAGTGGTCCAAGCCCTCAGGGAAAACGTCGATTTTGAGGTCTGGGAACGCAAGGATGAGGACACCCTCGTCGTGCGCTTTGTAACCAGCTGGTCCACGAAAAAAGAGGATGTGGAAAAACTGCTTTCCCTCCTGTAAGTTTTTGTACCGTGTAAAAGCCAAAGAAAAAAGGCCCTCCGGTGAGGGGCACCGTAAGGCCAGAAAAATGAACGGGAGCTTACGCTCCGGAGTCCAGATCCTGAGGGGGACTCAGAATCATCATCGCATGCAGCCATTCAAGCTGTTACCCTGATGATAACACCTTGCTTACCCATTGTATAATACATCTCTATTATGATATGATAGGTGAAAGCTATTAACTCTTTCTTTTACAGAAAAGGACATGATTATGGACAGCCGTGATTTAACGTATGTACTGACCGTGCGGGACACGCAGAATTTTTCCAAAGCCGCACAGCGTCTTTTTATCAGCCAGCCTTCACTGAGCCAATACATCCGCCGTTTGGAACAGCGCTTGGGTGAGCCGATTTTCTTTCGGGATAAGGCCCAGGTCATGCTGACGCCCTTTGGAGAAGTGTACGCGCGGGAAGCGGAAAAACTGCTTGACTGCATCCATCAAATGGAAGAAACGCTGCACCTTGCCAAAGAACGGAACCGCTCCATGATCCGTGTCGGCATTTCCCAGTCCTATTCAAAATCCTTTGTGCCGGCCATCATCAAGATTGTCCATAAGTTGCGGCCTGATTCCGACGTGGCGTTTGTCGACGGGATTTCCACGCTCCTTGAAAAGGAAATCCTTGAAGGGCGCATTTCCTTCGGAATCTTTCCGGGACCGCCGGCGCGCAGTGATGTGGCTTTCGTTCCCCTCTGCCAGGATCCGCTCTACTTTGCCGTATCGCGGGACAACAAAAAAGCGGTCGAAATCCTAAAATCCGCTTGGAGCGGCAAATTCCTTGACTTAGCCGCTTTTCGGGACTTTCCTTTCGTCCTTCATACAAAAGGGGCCAAATTGAGGGACCTGACGTTCCACATCTGTCAAAGTTTTGGGTTCCTCCCCCGCCCCATCTGCGAATCAGAGACCCTGGATACGCTCTATTCCTTAGTGAATCACAATTATGGAGTGGCCATCCTTTCCCTGACACCCCTCACGAATCTGTCCGAAAAAGAAAACCGGGTTCTTTTCTTTCCGCTCCTGACACCGTCCGCAACGCGGACATTTGGCTTTTACTGCAGCAGGGATCAGGAAAACGATTCCTTTATCCAGAAAGTGGCGAAGGCCATGCGGATCAAGATTGAAGCAAACCATCAGCAAATGAAAGCCTTCATTGAACGGGACCGGGAACATGTCCTGGGACGCGGGTAACGCTCCAATCACATAACAATAAGAAGCCTGGAAACTGTCCCTGTCAGTTTCCAGGCTTCTTATTGTATGGGTGTTAGAGGTTGTTATTAGGATTTCAATCTGCAAACCCTTTGGTTTCCTGTGATTGAGGATCGCTACGTTTCAAATTCTACCACAGGGCAGGCATTTTGTATAATAGATAATTATGAACATGATATAGAGTAAAACTATAGCTCTTTTATTTATTTTTTACTCAGCCCAAAAGGAACGAAGGCATATTTCGGGCGTCTTAACGATGCAATTGTGGTGCGTATCTTCTTGCGGCAGGGCATGCCATCATTGGCATCAGAGCAATCTTTTAAAAGCCAATGATGACACGTACCTACATCAAGTCGGAGCGATCCTTGCTCCGACCAAAACTACAACGCCACCCGATACACACCAACAAGGGCCAACACAAAAACCAGCACCAACGCCGCAAGGCCCCAGAAGACGAGGGAAAGGAAGATTTTTTGTTCCTTTTCCTGATTGTCCTGTTCGTCAGCCATGAGCAGGGCCATGATCATGCCCCCTGTTGTAGAGACCGGCGAAAGGCCTGTAATGGTGCCGCCAATGACAACAAGGGATCCCAGTTCAATCGGGTTCAGGCCGCCCACGGTTTCCGCCACGCTCGAGACGGTGGGAAGCAGGGTCGGGAAGACAACGCCAAGGCCGGACGAAAAGAGGCTCATAATACCAGCCGTAGCTCCCATGATGGCGCTTCCTGTAAAGGGCGTCATGAGAGACGACAGGGCAAGGGTCAGCAGTTTGATTCCGCCGGTCTTGATGACGATGCTCATAAGGGTACTGACGCCGGAAACCATGATAAGAACGCCCCAGGGCACGCCTTTAAAGCTCTTACTTTCGCTAGCGCAATGGAACATAAGAAGGACCGCCGCCACGGCAAAGGAGACCAGACCGATATTGAACTTAAAAAGGACAACCAGGATGCTCATGACGACAAGGCCCGAAAGGGACAGGAGCTGCTTTTTGCTAAAGGATTCCTGCTCCCCATCTTCTGCTTCCTCCGGCACCGTGACGCGCCAGCCTTTATAGTATACAAAGCAGATCACCGCAAGAAGAAGGCCCGAAATCACCTGGTTCACAAAAACGGGACGGACAGCTTGGGCCACGTCGACGCCCGCTTTTGTAAGGAGCTCATAGGTGAGGATCCCTTCAGGCGTAAGGGTAGTCATGCGGCCTGAAAAGCAGCCGCAGCAGCCGATGATGGAAAGCATAAGGGGGTTATAGCCATGGGCTTTCGCAATGGGAATGGCAAAAGCCGGCATGATGGCAAGGACCGGGATGGATCCAGGGCCGCACATGGTAAGCCCCGCCCCCATGAGGTAGATCAGGATGGGAATAAGGAAATTGTTTCTTCCTGCCAGGGAGACGATTTTCTTTGCAAGCAGGGTAATCGTCCCGTTCACAGTAAGAACGCTGAAAAGAAAGGTGACGCCCATGAGCTTGATGAAAAGGTTCGGATTGAAGCCTTTCAGGATGGACGCATCGTTCATGCCCGCAAGGCGCCCCAGGATGAGGGCAAAAAGAAGGGATACGAGACCGACATTGGTCTTGCGGAAAAAACCGAGGATGATCGCCAAAAGAAGCAGTACAAGGGAAATGACACCTAGATCCATATGCCTTCACCTCACTTAAAGACGATGCTCGTCGGGCTTTCCGTATGAACCGTTTTGCCAGTATAGGTGAGACGGCCCGTTACGGGATCGATGGCAAAGAACTTCAGCGTGTCGCTGTCTTCGTTTGCCACAACAAGTTCTGTCGCGTCAGGACTGAAGGTCATAAAGCGCGGCGTCTTGCCTTCGCAGGAAATGAACTGGCGGCTGCGCAAAAAGCCGCTCGGTTCTTCGATGCCATAGACAGCGATGCTCTCATGGATCCGGTTAGAAGCGTAGACAAAGCGGCCACTTGGGTGAACGAGACTGGCGCTTGCCTGGCCCTGGCCCACATAGTCTTCGGGCAGGGTCGGCGTCACCTGATGGGGCGTAAGGACGCCCGTTGTATCGTCAAAGGTAAAGTAGCGCATGCTGTTGCCTTTTTCGTTCACCAAATAGGCCCGTTTATTGTCCGGCGTCAGGTCAATGTGGCGCGGCTCGTCATAGGTGCGGGCATCTTCGATATGAACGCGGGTCAGCTTGCCCGTTTCGTCGTTGACGCGCAGGACCCATACCCGTTCATAGCCAATCTTGCGTCCCTGCGTAGGAACAAGGAGGAACTTCCCCGTATGGTCAAGGAGGCATTCATGGGCATGGGACACGCCGTTTTCGTCAAGGCCTTCAAGATGCTCTACATAAACGGCAGCGCCCAGTTTCCCATCAGGCAGGATGGGCAGGCTTGCCACGGCTCCGCCTTGGAGGGTCGCCACAAAAAGGAACTTGTTGTTGAGGCTTGGCGTAATATAGACAGGGTTCCGGCCTTCGGCGCGGACCGTATTGAGGAAGGTCAGGCTGCCGTCATTTTCAACCTTGAAAGCACTCACATCGTTATCATCGCCATGCACCGTATAGAGAAAGGATGTTGTCCGGTCAAAAGCGAGAAAGGACGGATTTTCCAGGATCTTCGTAATGCTTTTGAGCGTCCAATCGCCCTTATCATTGATCTCGTAGCAGGAAATGCCTTTTCCCCGGGCATTGCGTTTTTTCGTCGTTCTGCAACCTACATAAGCAAACATGGTGTGTCCCCCTTTCCTACGCTTCAGCCAATCGTTTTTTCGTATAGCGCAGTTTCCCGCCGGCAAGAAGGATATCAGCTTCAAGGTCGCTCACTTCGAGTCTTGCCTTGAAGGTAAAGCCCTTCGTTTCGTCCGTCACGATAAATTCACGGTTTTTCAAGGATTCCCGCAGGTTTTCGATGGAAAGTTCGTCTTCCTGGTCAATCTTGTCATAGTCGGACGGATCGGCAAAGACAGCAGGAATGACACCATGATTGATGAGGTTGTTCTTATGGATGCGGGCAAAGCCCTTCGTAATGATCATCTTGACGCCAAGGTACATGGGCGTAATGGCCGCGTGTTCGCGGCTCGAGCCCTGTCCATAGTTGCTGCCGCCAATGATGAAGCTCTTTTTCATGGTCTGGGCCCGTTTGGCAAAGTCCGGATCATACCGGCAGTAGGCGTACTGGGCCATGGCGGGCATGTTGGAGCGCATGGAGGAAAACTCGGCACTTGCCGGCGTAATATCGTCGGTCGATACGTTGTCGCGGGCTTTCAGACTGACGCGGGCCGTGAGCGTATCTTCCGGGGGATCGGCCACGGGAAGCGGCTTGATGTTGGGGCCACGGACGATTGTCACGTCATTTCCTTCCGGCGCCGGCTGGAGGAACAGGCTGTCGTTTACAGGATACGCATCAGGCTCCTTGATGGAAGCAAGAACGGACACATCGTCCATGACTTCGTCAGCTGTCGCAAAGACCCCTTTGATGGCCGTCGCAGCCGCCGTTTCAGGGCTTACAAGATAAAGGGATGCGTCAGGTGTGGAACTGCGGCCTTTGAAGTTGCGGTTGGACGTATGAACAGAAACCCCCTTGGAATTGGGGGCGCAGCCAATGCCGCAGCAGGGACCGCAGGCAAGCTCCAAGACACGGGCGCCGGCATTCAGGAGGTCTCCGATCACGCCGTCTTCCATGAGTTTGAGGTAAATCTGGCGGGAGCTGATGCCGCAGACAAGGCTCACGCTTTCTGCCACCTGGTGTCCCTTAAGAACAGCCGCGGCTTTTTTGAAGTCGCTGTAAGAACCATTGGTGCAGCTGCCAATAAAGACCTGGTTGACGGGCACTTTCGGTGCCTCTTTAACGGGTACGACGTGATCGGGCAGATGCGGCAGGGCAATGAGCGGCTCCAAGGCCGACAGGTCAATATCGATTTCCTCATCATACGAGCAGCCTTCATCAGGCAGGATTTCTTCAAAGTCCCCTTCCCTTCCTTGGGCCCTCAGATAGTCACGGACCACGTCATCAGCTGGGAAAAGGGACGTCGTGGCATTCATTTCAGCGCCCATATTGGTGATGGTCATGCGTTCCGGTACGGAAAGGGTTTTTGCCCCGTCACCTACATATTCGAAGAGCTTTCCCGTGCCGCCCTTGACGGAAACGCGGCGCAGCATTTCAAGGACGATATCCTTTGCCGCTACTCCGGCACGCAGATGGCCCGTCAGGTTCACCTTGACAATTTGAGGCATCTTCAGGACATAAGGAAAGCCGGCAAGAGCGGTGGCAATATCCATCCCACCTACACCGATGGAAAGCATGCCCACGGCACCGCAGCTTGGCGTATGGCTGTCGCCGCCCAAAAGAAGCAGGCCCGGTTTGGCAAAACGGCTGCAGTGCAGGGTGTGGCAGATGCCATTGCCCGCTTTGGAAAGGACAAGGCCGTATTTTTTAGCAAGGGTCTGGAGATAAATATGGTCGTCCGGCGTCTTGTTATCGATCTGCAGCAGGTTATGGTCAATGTAGCTTACGGATAGTTTCGTCTTGACGCGGGGCACATCAAGGGCCTCAAAGGCCAGATAAGCCATGACGGCATTGATGTCATGGGTGAGGGTATGGTCAACGATCAGGCTGATTTCACTGCCTGGGATCATGTCACTGGGTGCAGCCAAATGGCGGCGGATCAATTTACGCGCTACATTTTCTTTCATCATGAAGCTCCCCTTTCTTAAGCAATCAATATCAAAGGATTCTGAAAATATCCTATCATAGTGCTTGCCTTTCGTATAATATTTGCTTATGATATATCTATAATATGATATTATAGAAGAGGTGACTTCATGGACAGCCGGGAACTGCAGTATGTCATTGTCATCAGTGAAAAGGGCAGCTTTTCCGAAGCAGCCAAATACCTTTCCGTCAGCCAGCCTGCCCTTAGCCAGTACGTACGGCGCGTCGAGGACCGCTTGGGCTGCGCCCTTTTTCTGCGCGGATCGCAGGGCCTGAAACTCACGCCAGCTGGCGTTACCTTCGTAACAAAAGGCCGTGCCGTCCTTTCTGCCATCAGCGACCTTGAAAAGGAGATGGTAGCTTACCGCTGGGGTAAAAAAGAAGGCATCACCGTCGGAGCCTCCCAGTTTTATGGTAAATACCTCCTTGTGCCCATGCTCGACGTCCTGCGCAGTACGGCCTCGGACCACCATGTGGAAATCATCGAAGGGTCCAGTGACCATCTTGAAGAAGAGATCCTCAAAGGGCACCTTGACATGGGCTTTTTCCCAGAACCCATTCATCATGAGGACATCAACTTCGTTCCAATCTATGAGGAAGAAGTCTATTTTGCCCATGCAGCGGAAAATAAGGACGCGGCTGCCCTCATCAAGCACGCATGGGACGGGAAGAGCCTCAACCTTGCCCCCTTTCGGGACCTTCCCTTTATCATGCTCCGCAAAGGCCTCAAGTTCCACGACCTGACGCAGCGCCTCTGCCGAGAATATGACTTTTTCCCCAAAGCCATCTATGAATCGGACAACCTTGATACTGTCTACTCCCTCGTAAACCATAACTACGGCGTCGCCTTCCTGCCCTCTACCCTGCTGCCTGTACTGACAAAAAAAGACAGCAACGTCCGCTTCTACCCCCTCGCCTCAAAAAACGCCCAGCGCCGCATCGGCATTGCCTACCTCGGGACAAGATTCAAGGAAAAGAAGATGCAGGCCCTGGCGAAGGAGATCAGAAACCGGTTACTTGGCGCGCAAATTTTGCCAAGTTGATGGCCCAGTGCCCTGTTACGATATGTTATGCAGGGGCTTAGGGCGGTGCGTAGGACGATTGGAAATTTGGCAAGTCAGAAAAAGAAAGCCAGATTCCCAATCGCTATAAGGGAGGTTCTATCAGTTTGATTGATATCGTGCAGGATGAAATAGTGGCCTTAAAAGCCGAAGGCCCCCTTAAATAGAACGAAGTCTAGGAACTGCTCGTAATAATGGATCAGGCTGCAGACTCGAAGAAATAGAAAAAAACATCAAAGCCCTTACGGCAAAAGTAGGTTTATAAAAAGAGTCACGGCAAAGATTGGTAAAAAGCCCGTTCCCTTCAAGTACGAAGCAAACTAAAGCCAACGTGTTGAGAGGTAGGTGCTGGGAGCAAGATACAGGAGCAAAAAATGGCAAAAGCACCCATTTTTCCGCCATTGATTTGAATGAAAAATGGTCCCTTTGCCACAACCAGCATCACGTCCTTTGGCCTAGGGCCCTTATTTGCATAATCCCCAAACCAAAAAGGAGCGATCATGCTGTTTCATGATTGCTCCTATCTCTATATTCTTTTTACTTTGCCAGTTCCTTGATGAGCTCCCGCAGGAAATGCTCCACCCGAAATGTTGAGGAAATACTTAGGCTCTCTTGAGGTGAATGCAGGTCAAAGGTATCAGGCCCCATGGAAACACAGTCAAGGTCTGGGCAAGCATCAACGAAAAAACCGCACTCCAAACCGCTGTGAACGGGGGTGACAAGAAGGGGTCCCTGCCCTAGGGTCTCATACGTTTTCATAATCTTCTCCTGCAGAGAAGATTTCTTTCGATAAGGCCAGGCTGGATACGGATTAAAAGGGCTACAGCTACCCTCAACAAGATGCATGAGCGCCTCAATCTTCCCATACATCGCTTCAGCCCCCTTAGTGGCTGAAGAACGCAGTTCAATAATCCCTGTGACACACTTTTTTGCTTCATCAAAAGTCAGTTCTCCTAGATTTGCGCTGGACCTGACACAGAAGTGATCCAAACCTTCCATTTCAAGGATTCCTTGAGGGGCAAGCAGAAGGAATGCTGTCGTGAGTTGACTGTCCCTTGCTGAAATGACGGATGTCCTGCCTATGGATGATGTGTTAATGTGCATCTTCATCTCCGGATTTATTATCTTATATTCGGCAAGAATATGGTTCTTGGCCGATTCAAGAGCCTCTACGACCGCGGTTTCCACTCCTCCATCCACAGCAATGACAGCCTTTGCTTCACGAGCAATGGCAAGGCGGAAGGTACCGCCCTTCAGCAGAGCAAGACGAAAAGGGGCCGTTTTTCCTGCCACATCCAACCATCTTCCCAATAAAGAAATGGCACTTCCCCTTCCGCGATGGATATCTTCCCCAGAATGGCCGCCCACCATACCGCCTATGGAAAGACAGATGAATCGATCCCGTTTCTGGACGGCTTCCAATTGAACATACTTTTGGCATAGGACCCCCATGCCTCCCGCGCTTCCAACGATAGCTTGTCCTTCCCGAGCATGATCAAGATTGAGAAGCTGGCGGCCATGGATCCTGGAAAAATCGACGGCAGCTGCGCCGCTGAACGTATCTTCTTCATCCGTTGTAAGAAGCAGTTCCAGCTCTGGATGGGAAGCCGGCGGATTTTCCATGATCGTAAGTCCTAAAGCTACGCCAATGCCATCATCTGCGCCCAGCGTTGTGCGGCCGCCTGTTCCGAGCAAATCACCACTCACTTCAAGGATAAGCGGATCTTTTTTAAAATCATGAACCACATGGGGCGCCTTTTCACAGACCATATCCATGTGGGCCTGCATAATGAGGCCTGGCTTATGACGGGCATCCGGTGAGGCTTTCCGCCGCAGGAGCAGGTTATTTCGTTCATCCTGCCAGACAGCCAGCCCTTTTGCTTTGGCCCAAGCCCATATGGCATCGCTGAGATTTTTTTCTTCATGGGAATTGTGGGGAATCCGACAGATGGCAAAGAAATGACTGAAGACTGCTTCCTGTTGGAGAGCGTCTAGCGTTACTTTGTTTTCGTTCATTGCCTCTTCCTCCTTTAAAATGGCCCATAGCCAATCTTTACGGCAATGGTCAGGAAGATAAAGGCAACGAGCCACCACAATCCAAAAAGCGGCAGGAGCCAGCGGAACCATTTTCCAAAGGAAATACGGGCCATGGCGCAGGCAGCGACAACTTCTCCACTGGTCGGAGCAAGGACATTTGTAAAGGCGTCACCCATTTGAAAGGCAAGGACAGCGGTCTGACGGGTCATGCCAATAAGATCAGCTAAAGGGGCCATAAGCGGCATCGTAATTGCGGCCTGGCCGCTTCCCGAAGGAACTAGGATGTTAAAGATGTCTTGGATCACAAACATCCCGCAGGCTGTAAGGACTGGCGACAGCCCACTTAACAGACCTGCCAGGAAATGGATGATTGTATCCATGATATGGGCTTCCTGCATGATGATTGTCGCAGCATTGCACATGCCTATGACAATATTGGCAAAAAGGAGGTTCCCACATCCCTTGAGAAAGGCATCGGCAATTTCACCAGCTGTAAGCCCGCCAATGATTCCGCTGACGATTCCACAGAAAAGAAAGAGCCCAGCCATTTCGTTGATATAAAAGTCAAACTTCAAGACGCCCACAATGACGGCAGCAATGGTAAGGACAAACATCAAAAGAACTGATTTATGACGGGCTGTCATAAGGGGAACTTCTTCAGCTTCCAAAGTACTGTTGTACTTCAGGTCTTCCTCATGGACCGATGACAGTTCGGGATGTTTTTTAATACGGTGAGCATACCAAGTCACGTATCCAATCGATACCAAAATCAGAGCTGCAAACAGGGCAAGACGCAGCTGCAGTCCAGAAAATAAAGGAAGCCCCGCAATACCTTGGGCAACGCCCACCGTAAAGGGATTGGTCACAGCACCGGCATATCCGGAAGCCGCTGCACAAAAGACAAGGCCAATCCCTGTCAGGGAGTCAAATCCCATGGCAACCGTAATGCCAATGACGAGAGGAATGAAGGCAAGAAATTCTTCAAAATTTCCGGCAAAACAGGACCCCATCCCAAAAAGGACCATGCAGACAGGAATCATCAAAATCTCACGGCCCTTCATCTTACGGACAATATTGGCCAATCCAGCTCCAATGGCGCCTGTTGCTTCCATAATGGCAAAGGTGCCTCCAATAATGAAAAGGAAGGAGATGATTTCCGCTGCATTTTGCAGCCCTAAGGTCAGGGATTGAAGGAGAAAGAAAAAAGAAATGGGCTTTTGCTGCACATAAGAAAAAGAAGCAGGATCAACGATTTCCTTATCAATCACGGGATCAAGGATCCGGGCATATTCCCCAGCCGGAACAATATAAGAAGCGAGAAAACAAAGAAATACAATCAGGGCAAGCAGGACCATTGGATTCAACGCATGAAGGGAGCGTTCTTTTTGCTCTTCATTGATGGCTTGACTCATCATAAAACACCTCTTTTTTTGACAGGATTGTTTTTCCGCCAGCATTTCATTCTGGGGCATTCAGGGTAAAAGGGATTGACCTAACGGGAGACAGATGACTTTACTGAAATCTTTTCAAGGACAAAGAGAAAGACGTTTTGAAAGGCTTCTTCCAGGGGACGAGGATCTTCTTTTTTAAGAAGGCTTGCCTGATGCAGATAACGCTCATGAAGCGCAATGATGGTCTCTAGCGTAAGGGCTGCATCTTCCCTTCGGATGGTGCCCTCTGCCACGAGTTCGTCCATCATGACCTCGTCACGTTCAAAAAGGGTTCCCCTCTGCAGCATTTCCCGCAGGGCCAAATCGGGTATTTTTTGAAGTTCCTCAGGATAAAGGACCTTGTAGTAGGTGCTGATGACTTGTCCCAAATCAACATGATGGTTTCCGAAGAACATATGATAGAACACACGGGGCCAGACAAATGCAACTTCATTGAAGCAGGCGTAGATGGTTTGATATTTTTGGAGAGCGGTCATGGAATGCTTGATCCGGCAGGCCAAAAGACGGACATAATCACTGAGGAACCCAACGGAGCCATAAATGATCAGCTCATCAAGGTCGCGAAAATAGTGATAGAGAGTAGCCGCATTGTAGCCAGCTCTTTGGGCAATCTCTCGAATCGTCAGGTGATCATAGCCATCTTCCTGCAGGATATGCTTGGTCGCCTCAATAAAAAATATCATTGTTCGTTTCTGCCGGATTGTCATCTCTTCCCCGAGGGATGAAATGAGTTGTTTTTGATCATTCATAGAGACTCCTTTCTTTTAAATTCAGAATTGACAATGTTACCTGATTCTTCGTATAATGCAGATAATTCTAATATCTATCTTGATTATAATTCAATCATGATTGAAAATCTATTGAAAATTATCCATTAAAGGTGGTGAAACCATGAAATTTTCAAATGAGCTTAAGGGAACCCTCTTTGTCCTTTTGGCAGCTGTTTGTTGGAGCATCAACTCTCCCATCGTTAAATACCTGACCCTTAACCCTTTTCTCATCTGCGGGTTACGTTCCCTCATTGCAGGAATCGCTCTCCTTCCCTTTTTGCGGATCAGGGAAATCAAGAAAAACCGTTACCTGCCGCTGTACTTCATTTCATATACCGCACTTTGCCTTGCCGTGATTATTTCTTTATCACTCACGAGCCCTGCCATTGCCATTGGCATGCAGTATACGGCCTCCCTGTGGATCTTCATCGGCACCGTCGCGATGACTCGTAAGATTCCTTGGCGGCAGTTTCTGCCGGTCCTCATCATCACCGCCGGTGTCGCCATCTTCATGATAAGCGGAGGATCTGGAGATTCCAATTCGACAGGAAACGTCATTGCCTTATCAGAAGGCATCTTTTTTGCACTCATGACGCTTTCCTCAAAAAAGGTAACGGACACCAATGCCTTGGGCGCCGTTTGTCTGGCAAATCTCACAACGGTAGGTGTCGTATTTCTTTTATTTGAGCCAGCACGCCTCGGGTTTACTGCCATAACCCCGCTTGACTGGATTTTGATGCTCATCATGGGCGTCATTCAAGTAGCGGGCGGTTATGGCCTATTTGCCATGGGCATCCAAACCATTTCCGCACAAAAGGCATCCCTGCTTGCACTTCTTGAAATGATCCTGGCGCCACTTTGGGTTGCGCTCTTTATTGGGACGATTCCGCCCATGATGGTACAGATTGGTTTACTTGTTGTTCTCGCTGGCCTTCTTTTAGAAACCTTGGGCAAAGGTCAGCATGCTAAAATCAAGGAATAATCCCACGAAAAGCATTTTAACCCAAGGTCGCGATTGCCTGTAAAAACCATCCGAATATTTTCCGTATTCGCATCCTTCCTTCATCCCTTGAATCCTGCCTTCTATCGCGATAGGATACGAACATCCTTTCTATCTGATCCGTATCCGTTTTGGGCGGCTGGTCCTTCGGTGTCCATCTTCTCCGGGGCCTTGTCGGCATCTGGGTCGCCACGGCCCTTGATGAATGCAGCCACGGTCTCGTTTTCTTCGGGCGCTGGCATCAGGGTACGTGGCGCCGGGCACTCATCTGATAAAGGGCGCCGTGAAATCATCGATTCAAACAAATAGGCCCATCCGGTTTTCTTGAACCGGATGGGCCTATTTACGCTGATTGATTGACTGGAGGCAGCCTTGCCTTCATCGGCCGTGCACTGAAAGGCTCATCATCCACTGTATTTCAGATTGATTTTTTCCCTCAAAAAAGTACTGCAAGAACCATCTTGCAGTACAGCCAGGTCAGTCATGCTCCTTTTGATAATTGGAAATAATAACGGACCCATCAAGGATAGTCTTTACCAGGTTCACGAAATACGCGGCCTTTTGTTCCACATCAAAATCCTTCCCCCGCTTGATGGCTTCGTGAAGGAATGTATGATAGAGAGAATTTAAGAGCACGGGTGTAATTTGAAATGTACCCTCTTTACTGGACACCCAGTAAGGAGGGTACATTTTGCGTTATA